>Ga0208439_1000010_pt1 | contig 133918 bp, 183 predicted proteins | sample ColrivemetaGS703_FD_187621 | JGI IMG/M metagenome (GOLD analysis project Ga0208439, IMG submission 187621) | Estuarine microbial communities from the Columbia River estuary - Freshwater metaG S.703 (SPAdes) (version 2) | ecosystem: Environmental > Aquatic > Marine > Intertidal zone > Estuary ...
TCTCTAAAGAACGCATCCCATGTAGTAAAAGAGTTATGGTGGGATGGAGACGACCTTATGGGACGTATAGAATTATTAAATACCCCGGCCGGTAATATCGTAAAAGAGATATGTAAGGCAGGACATACAATCGGAATCTCATCTAGAGGTACCGGTTCAGTACAACAAACAAACGAAGGAACTTTAGAAGTACAAGATGACTTTGAATTAGTATGTTGGGATTTTGTATCTAATCCATCCACACATGGAGCATTTATGAACCCAGTATCATTAAATGAAGGTAAAGTTAAAGCCTCTAAATATTCTAATTTAGATTCAATCATAAACGATATATTAAGAGCGTAACAATAATTCCCTCGGACGCTACCGAAGGCAGGTGTCGATTCCTCCATAGAAATATGGGGGTTTCTTTTTTATATATTTATATACTATTTATTGTATATAATGTACTATCCTATATAGTATTTAAAACTCTTTCCACATTTACAACTTAACCATAGTTGTAGGAAAATCACACAACAATTTATTTTTAAAATGGCAAACAAAGATTTATTCAAGCAAGCTATTGCTGAAGCAAAGTCTGTACGTGAAGCCGCTATTGCTAACGCTAAAGAGGCATTAGAGGAAACTCTAACACCACACCTTAAAGACATGTTAGCTGCTAAACTTCAAGAGATGGAAGATTCTCAAAACGAAGAAGAAGTAGTAAACGAAGTTGAAGAGGAAGTAGAAGAAGCTGTAGAGGAAAACGCATCAGGATTTATTGCAGTAAAAGAAGCTGAAGAAGAAGAGGCAGAGGATGATTCAGAAGAATCTGAAGACGAAGCCGGAGAAGAAGGCGAAGAGGAAGCTGGCGAAGAAGCCGGTGAAGACGAAGCTGGAGAAATGGAAGGTGAAGAAGAAATTGACGGAGACGAAGATTTATCTAAACTTTCAGTTGACCAATTCAAAGACATGATTAGAGACATTATTGCTCAAGAAGTAGGCGGAGGCGCTGAAATGGGAGCTGATATGGATGCTGGTGATATCGAAGGAATGGGAGACGAAGCACCAATCGAAGAACCTGGAATGGAAGCTGAACCAGAAATGGGAGCTGAAGACGAAGAAGAAATCGACTTGGATGAGTTACTTAGAGAACTAGAAGCTACTACAGAAGAAACAGTAGAAGAAGGTGAAGATAAGGAAGAAGAAGAACCAATGGAAGAAGCAGTTGAAGAAGAGATAGAAGAATCTACAGAATTAGCTGAAGCTTTAGAAACTATTGAATCTTTAAGAAAAGATCTTCAAGAAGTTAATCTTCTAAATTCTAAATTACTTTATGTAAATAAAATCTTTAAGGCTAATAACCTTACAGAGTCACAAAAAGTTAACGTAATTGCTGCTTTCGACAAAGCTGAAACAGTAAAAGAAGTTAAGTTAGTATTCGAAACAGTTTCTGAAAATGTAGTTACTACTAAAAAAGAAACAGTTACGGAATCAAAAATGAGAGGAATGGCATCTAAAGCTACTGGAGTTACTGCTTCTAAACCAGAAGTAATCGCAGAAGTATCTGATGCTGTTAAAAGAATGCAAAAACTTGCAGGAATTATTAAATAATTAAATTAAATTAAATAAAATGGAATTAAATACCCTATTAGAAAGCTCGAACCAATATAAAAGTGTTCAAGCTGACGCAGCTAAATTGTCTCAGAAATGGGCTCAGTCTGGCTTATTAGAAGGTATCAAGGATGAGAGAGTTGCTGGAAACATGGCAATGATCCTTGAGAACCAAGCAAAACAAATCGTAGCTGAGGCTAACTCAACTAACATTGGTGGAGGATCTTTCTCTGCTGGTGCTGGTGAGCAATGGGCTGGAGTAGCTTTACCTTTAGTACGTAAAGTATTCGCTCAAATCGTAGCACAAGACTTCGTATCAGTACAACCAATGAACTTGCCTTCTGGCCTTGTTTTCTATCTAGATTTCAAATACGGAACAGCAACTAACGGTAGAGGTGACGGAGATAATATGTACGGTAACGTATCTACAGCTAACTCTAAAATGGGAGTTGACGTAGAAGTAGCTGGTGGTCTTTACGGCGCTGGTCAATTCGGTTACTCAATCAACCAAAACACTGCTAACGCTGCAGTAACAGTTTCTGCTGCTACTTCTGCTTCAGTAAACCACGAAGTTGGTGTAAACTTAGCTGCTTTAGAATTAGTTTCTGTAGCAACAGCATCTTTATCTAGCCCAGACCTAACAGGAGTTAGAGCATTTAGATTATCTTCAGGTTCAGTATTAGCTCAGTACACTCAAGTAGTTGGAGGAAACATCCAATTCGTATTGGCTTCAGGATCTGTAGGAACAGGTGTTGCTGATGATGTTAAATACCACGTAGCTCCAGCTGATAACGATAGAGGTGACTTCGAAGCTGCATCAGGTGCTGCTGTTGATACTTCAATCACTATCCCAGAAATCGACGTTAAACTTGCTTCTGAGGCGATTGTTGCTAAGACTAGAAAGTTAAAAGCACAATGGACTCCAGAGTTCGCACAAGATCTTAACGCTTACCATTCAATTGATGCAGAAGCTGAATTAACTTCTTTATTATCTGAGTACATCTCTATGGAGATTGACATGGAAATTTTAGATATGTTGATCGCAGGAGCTGTTACAACTGAGCACTGGTCAGCTGAGAACAACAAAGTATGGGACGGATCTAACTGGTCAGTATCTACTTCAGATTTCTACAACACACAAGGACAATGGTTCCAGACTTTAGGAACTAAAATCCAAAAAGTATCTAACAAAATTCACCAGAAAACTTTAAGAGGTGGTGCTAACTTCGTAGTAGTATCTCCAACAGTTGCAACTGTATTAGAAAGTATCCCAGGATATGCAGCTAACACAGATGGTGATTCTATGGAATTCAACATGGGAGTATCTAAAGTAGGTAGCTTGGCTAACCGCTTCAAAGTATACAAAAACCCATACATGACTGAAAACACAATCCTTATGGGTTACAGAGGTTCTCAGTTCTTGGAAACTGGTGCAGTTTATGCTCCTTATGTTCCATTAATGATGACTCCATTAGTATACGATCCAGAAACCTTCACTCCAAGAAAAGGTTTGATGACTCGTTATGCTAAGAAAATGATTCGTCCAGAATTCTACGGAAAGATTTATGTAAGCGACATCGCTACTATCTAATCTTAGAAATAGATTCAATATTAAGAGAGGCCTTCGGGCCTCTTTTTTTATGTTCGAAAAGTACTATTAATATAATAATAGAATTATTTTAGTAGTATTTTACAATAACCTGTTTTATAAAAGCTATTTATATATGTGGACATGTGTCATGTTAACGGCACCTTAAGTTGGTTTTTTACTTAGAAGAGTAGGTTGTAAGTAGCCTGCTCTTTCTATTTTAATATAAAATTACTATTTATAATAAAGATTTTTTGAATGATATTACAAGAATTAACCTGGATACAGTTTGTAAATCAAAATCATATTCGTATTTTAAATGAAAACGAACAGATACGACAGTATCGTTTTTACTTAGATACAGTTGCAAACCAAATAGTAAATCAAAATAAAGGACCGAAACAGCTAAGATTACAGATAACAGGATTTCTACTTCAAGAAGACTTATTTTTAATACAGCAAGAAAATGGTTCAGGAATTTATATAACAAGCTATGCCTAATCTACCTATATCGCAATTACCGCAGTCGACCACTTTACAAGGAGACGAATTATTTGTTAATGTACAGGGAGGTATTACTAAGTACACAACCCTAGATAATGTAACAGGACATCATTCAGCCCACCTCTCTACCTATTCTACTCAATCGCAAGCACTTTCAACCTCAGGTTCTATACAGCCCGTAACATTTACAGATGTATGGACTCAAGATAAAATAAGTGTAGTAGAGAATACAAAAATTACATTTCAAGAAGCTGGAGTATACCAATTTAACTTTGTAGCTCAAGTATCTAATTCAGATAACGCAGTACATAGTACCTGGTTTTGGATAAAATACAATGGAAATAATTTTCCAAACTCGACTTCTCTAATTACACTTAAGCCTAGAAAAAGTGCATCTGAGCCTTCAGCACAGTTAATGACAATGAATATAATCGGCCGTGCACTAAATGATAACGACTTTATTGAATTATACTGGACAGGTAATAGTACTACTATACAGCTAACAGAAACACCAGCATTTGGCGAAGTACCTGAAACTCCATCTGTAATAGCTTCAATAAGTAGGGTAGGATAGTTAATATTCATATATTTATAATAACAAACTAAAACGTTATTATAGATGCCTTCAAACCACCACACGGACGATGTATTCGTTCAAAAGAGAAGACCAAAGAATCCAATTAAGTTTAACGTTCAACTCAACGACGAACAAAAACAAGCCAAACAATTAATATTAGAATCACCGATTACAGTCATAAGAGGAATGGCTGGATCCGGTAAAACCTTAGTAGCTACTCAAGTAGCTTTAGATATGTTATTTACCAAACAGGTAGACAAGATTGTCATCACACGTCCAACAGTCTCTAAAGAAGAGATAGGCTTCCTACCAGGCGATCTTCAGGCTAAAATGGACCCCTGGTTAGCTCCTATCTACCACAATCTTTATATGTTGTACAACGAAGAGAAAGTAAAGAAGGAATTAGAAGAAGGTAGAATAGAAATTGTTCCTTTTGCGTTCATGAGAGGTAGAACTTTCGTAGATTCTTTTGTAATAGTAGATGAAGCACAGAATGTTACCCATTCTCAAATGGAAACAGTAGTAGGACGTCTAGGAAGAGGATCCAAGATGGTAATTTGCGGGGATATGGCACAAATTGACCTAAAAGATAAAAGAGAAACCGGTTTTTCCTTCCTAAGCCGAATAGAAGAACAAGTAGAAGGGTTTAAAACAATAAATCTTGAACATAATCACAGACATCAGATAGTAGCACCGATACTTAAGGTATACCAGACCTTTAGAGATTAATTACTATTTATAAGTAAACTATATATAAATGGCTAATGTAACTATATGGGATGGTAGTGCTACCTTTGTAACAGGTTCTACCCCTTTTGGATTCTACGATAGCGATACCCAATTTCAAACAGATGCTGAGAAAGTAGCTAAATTTTGTGGTACTCGACTAGGATATCCTATGATGGATGTTGAGTTACAAGATGAAAACTTCTTTGCTTGCTTTGAAGAAGCTGTTTCTACTTACGGTAACGAAGTATTTCAATATAAAATAAGAGAAAACTACTTATCTTTAGAAGGATCAAGCAATGTAACATCAGCTAACAATAAAATTATTAACCCTACATTAGAGAGGATTATTAATATTAGTAAGAACTACGGTACTGAAGCCGATGCTGGAGGATTTGTAACTAGATACTCAGGGTCTATCGCTATGACTAGTGGAGTACAGGAATATAACCTTGAACAATGGGCTGTAGACCAAGGTATAACAGGTAGTATTGAGGTTAGAAAAGTATTTTACGAAGCACCTCCTGCTATCTTACGTTATTTTGACCCATATGCAGGTACTGGAACAGGTATTCAATCATTAATGGATGCTTTTGACTTCGGATCATTCAGTCCTGGTGTAAACTTCTTATTAATGCCAGCCTCTTTTGATGTAATGAAGGTACAGGCTATTGAATTCAACGATCAAATAAGAAGATCGGCGTATTCTTTTGAAATGGTTAATAATAGACTTAAGATATTCCCAGTTCCTAAGAACGATCACTTATTAAGATTTGAATATTACAAAGTAGATGATAAAAAAGCAGCTACTTTTATAGATGGAACTAACTTAATCACTAATGTAGGGGAAGTTCCTTATGAAAATCCATTATATACAGGTATAAACAGTGTAGGTAGACAATGGATCTTTAAATATACATTAGCTTTAGCTAAAGAACTACTTGCTTATGTTAGAGGAAAGTACCAAACAGTACCAGTTCCTGGTTCAGAAGCTACTCTAAACCAAGCAGATCTATTAGCTGACTCAAGAGCAGAGAAAACAGAGCTTTTAACTAACTTAAGAGAGATGTTAGACCAAACTTCTCGCCAGGCACAGTTAGAACGTAAGGCTAATGAAGGAGAAAACCTTAGTAAAACATTAAAAGAGGTTCCAATGGTCATTTATATAGGATAATGAAACTAATAGACATCATATCAGAGGTACAATTCAATACATACGAAGGTATGGTACAGGTAATCTATGACGATACCACGAATTCTACCCAAGTAGCCGCTTTGATGAGGGCTTTACCTGGTGTAACTACGGTAACACTTGCTTCTGATGAAGGAAAGAACAGAGAAACGTTAAAGATTAAGTTAATTACACAGAAAACTGGTGAAGAAGCGTTTCAAGCGTTAAAACAAAATGCTATTAAGAAGTATCCGCCTATTAAAGTGGTGAATATAGGTACAAACACCATAGAGAAGAAGTAATGATATTTGGATCCAATAGAGACTTTAATTTACTAGTAGGTATTAACCGAGAACTACTATCAGATGTAGTAGAACAGGAGGTACTATACTATAAACTTAGTTTAGAGGATACAGAAGCCAATATATATGGAGAAGCCACTTCAAAATCATATTGGTCACCATTAAAACTCAATTGTTTAATAACAAGAGGTGATCAAGTAGTTACTAACGATGAATTTGGACCAGATATGTCAAGAGATGTATCATTTGCGTTTTTAAGACAAGATTTAGTTGATACTAATATGGTACCTGAGGTAGGAGATATACTTAACTGGCAAGAAGATTACTATGAAGTAGATACAGTTAGGGAGAACCAATTATTCGTAGGTAGAGACACGTCTTATAACTTAACACCGTACGGTCAACAGTTCGGTTCATCAGTATCTATAATAGTTGATTGTCATATCACAAGAAGAGAAAGAACAGGTATCGAATTTGAAGGTACAACATACTAATACTATGAAAATACAAGATATACTTAAAGAACAAGACTGGAAACAAGATGATCCTGATTTCAAATCAAAAAAGACAGGAGTTGACCCGGTAACCGGTACTATATCTTGGGATATTGAGTATACACCGTTAAAAGGTGTAGATGACGCTATAGAAGATGCGTACCAAGACTATAAAGCGGTGTTAAAGAAGTATCCGGAAGATCAAAAGCTGGAACAGTTGTTCAATATCTTCAGTTCTTTTAAAAAGGCGTATAGAACACATGTAAACCGTAAATATGGCAAATAGTAAAGAGACAAACCAGGTTGTACCTAAATCTCAGGTAGAACTTTCCCAAAATACTATTGAAACCTATACCAATCAAGGTAAGGTCCCTGCCCCTGACCCTAAAAGACGAGTAGATCAACGTTCTGTTAAAGGAGATGATACAAAAAGACTCAGTATAGGGCTAAGAGACTTAGATGAAGCCATATTCTACTATTTTAACAACGTAATTAAACCATCTGTTATACAGAATGGAGTACAAAAACCTGTTCCTGTACTATACGGTTCACCAGAAAGATGGGCTTCAGTACAGAAAGACGGATTTTATAGAGATAAGAACGGAAAGATACAAGTTCCGTTGATAATGATAAAAAGAGATAGTGTAGAAAAAAATAGAACACTTGGTAACAAGATGGACGCTAATAATCCTACACAATTTGGTATATTTGAAAAGAAGTTTTCGAAGAAAAACACATATGATAGATTCTCAGTATTAAATACTAGGTCAATAGTTAAAGAATACCAAGGAGTCGTTATACCAGACTATGTAAACCTAGTATATTCCTGTACAATCTTTACAGAGTATGTAGAACAAATGAATAAGTTAGTAGAGGCAGTTAACTATGCATCAGACGCTTACTGGGGTGACCCAGAAAAGTTTAACTTTAGAGCGATGATTAATAACTATACTACATCTACTGAGTTAACACAAGGTCAAGACAGAACAGTTAAGACAACTTTTCAAATTAACCTACTTGGACATATAATTCCAGATGGAATAAATACATTGCCGCAAGGTAATATGAAGTTCTTTAGTAAGGCAGCAGTTTTATTTGGAGTAGAAGCAGTTAATAATATAAACGACTTAGAATAAAATGGCAAATAGATACTCAACTACTAGAATCAATACAACAACAGTTAGGTTTTATGATCAAGCGATGACAAAACTTAATACTATCAATATAGAAGAATCTATGACAGCAGAACAAAAACTATATCTAGGTCTAAATAAGGCTTACAGCAGTAACAATAAAACAGCTACAGTAATACCAGCAACATCAGAACAAAACGCAATTGTAGAGTTCGCAGATCTTACTTTCGCTACACCTCCAGCAGGTTTCCCTGACCTAACAAAGACAGATTTCAACCTATTTATTAACGGGGTCTTAGTTGAAACAGATGCTATTGATTCTATTGTTCAAAATGGTACCGCTACCAAGGTTACACTAAACGCTGGACTTAACTTTGAGATAGAAGGTACAGATGAGTTCATGATAACCGGGAAATTTGCATAATAGATGGCATTAATACAGTGGAAACAGATAAATCCTGAACTTTTAGGAAATGGCCGACTTACAGGTTCACTAGAAGTATCAGGATCCATAATACTTAACGGAGTAAACCTTTCAGCAGCACAAGGAGGCGGTGGAGGAGTACTTCCTAGTGGAGTAGTATCTGGTTCCAAACAAATAGAAGCACAAGGATTTGCTTATAGCTCTTCAGTTGATGCTTTACAAGCTTCTATTACTTCTTTAATACTAAGTAGCTCTACTTATTTAACAAGTATAAGCGGATCAAATATACAAGATCTTGCTAATGTAGACATAACTAATATAGTTAACGGTCAAATACTTGCTTATAATTCTCAAACAGGTTTATTTGAACCAACCTCTGCCGGTCAAGGAGATATTACAGCAGTATATTCTGGAGTTGGACTAAATGGAGGAGGAACCTCAGGAGTAGTAGCTTTAGAAGTTACACCCGGTAATGGAATTATTGCAAATAATCAAGGAGTACATTTAGATACAGGATCTGCACACTTTATAGCAGGGGTTAACACCCATATTAACATTTTATCAGCATCTATTGCTACACAGCTATCAAATATAATTCATACAGATATTTCTGCATTAGACCTATTTACTAGTTCAGCAGATGTAAGAATATCTTCATTAGAAACTTTTTCTGCATCATTAGATACATCTTTTGTAACAGAAGTAGAATTAAAATTAGCAACAGCATCATTATCATCCTCTACAGCACAAGCTAACCTAGATTTATCTGGATCTGCACATATTCAAAGATTAGCACTAAGTAGTTCATTAAAGGACTATACAGATGCTAAATTTGCATCATTAGTAGATGGAGCACCAGAATTACTAGATACATTAAATGAATTAGCAGCAGCAATTGGAGATGATCAAAATATTTCTTCATCGTTAGTTACTTCTATAGCAGATAAAGCTAGTAATGCAGAACTATCCAACGTTTCTGCTTCTTTAGCAGCAACAATAAGCTCCATACCTAAAGGTATTGACTATGTTTCTGGATCGAATACTACATTACTTTCACAAATAGAGGTATTAGATTACGATAATAACGTAGCAACAGTTTTTCAAGATGGAAAACTTAAATTTATATTTGGAGAACCAGCTTTACCTACGTCTTTAAATGCAAGTATAGGTGGATTTAGTACTGATAGATTTAATAAGCAATTAGATAGCTATTCGGTTAACGCTTCTTGGAGTAACGGAGGGTATACGCTCATTTCTGCTTCATTATATGAAGGTTCTACATTACTTACTAAGGTAGGGACAGGAACATCTCTTAGCTTTGATCAAAACACAAGCGGATCACATTCATATACCTTATACTATACAGCAAGTTCACCATTAGACGGAAATATACATACCAACACAGATTATATTTCTGGAAACTTAAGTAAATCACAACCTACTTCTCCTTCTATTAGTTCAACCGCTACAGTAGAGTTAGGAGCTAGTTCAAATCAGATAGAACAAGGTGCAGTAGGAAATATATCTTTTACATCAGCGTATGGAAGTGCAAACGGATGGACAGAAGTATCATTAGTAGATACTCCAAACACCTCTCCATTTACAGTATCAAGAGATTCTTCCTTAGAAACAATAACAACAGTAGCCAACTATGAATCTCCAATAGGTTCAAATGATCCACAAATCACTACGTCAAGAACTACTAGTACAAACTACAGTAAAATAAGAAGTCTTCGTTTTGGAGCTTCGGCTGCAGTTAGTTTCACACAAGCTGAATTAGAAACCCTATCAAACTGGGATACTACTTTAGGAGGAGGAATTGGTACTATCAATAAAGGTACAACTAACCCAAATGGACAAAGTGTAACTATTGTCTGGAGTGGTGATAAGTACCATTATATAGTTTTTGACAGTTCAAGAAGTAACCTTAGTAACATAACCACAAGTGGGTTTGGAGTATTAGGTTCGTTCTCAGTTACAACAGTCGGAGATTATAAAATTTATAAGTCTAACACTTTACAAGCTGGAGGAGCTAGTAGCAGTATAACTTATAACTTAACTTAGAGCATATATGGCAATTATAATACCTGGTGGATTTAACATAACTAACAACGATCCTGTTGATGCAAGGATAACCGTTGCGGATCAAACTGCACGTTTATCATTCTCAATAGCGAACGTATATGAAGGTTTAGTTGTATTCCAGAGAGATACAAACCAGTTATATGTATTAACCGATTCTCTTAACCCTGGAGACAATATTAGCTGGGCATTAATCTCTGCAGCACAAGAAGGAGCAGCTCTAGCAGGTATAGCAGCAGGAAACGGATTGACAGGAGGTGGATCTTCTGGAAATGTTAACGTATCATTAGATACAGGTTCAAACCATTTTATCACAGGAGTAATAGATCTTAACATATTTCAGGATATGGGATCGTATTACTCAACTACAAATGAATTACAAGTCACAGGATCTTTAACTCTAAGGAAAGATGAATCTGGAGACGCTTTATCCATATATAATGGAGATACAAAAACGTTTGGAATATCAAACGAAGGTATCATATTAATGGCTACACAGTCTGCCACACCGACTGTACAAAAAGGAGGGATGTACTTAGATGAGAATTACAACCTTTTTATAGGTCAGGAATAACATTTTAACTATATTTATTAATAAGCATTAACTTAAAAACTCGAATAACATGCCAACATGGAAGAAGGTCGTCGTTTCAGGTAGTGGGGTCTCCCAACTAGCTAATGACGCAAATTATTTAATTGACGCACAGACTGGTGCGATCCTTACAGGTTCCTTTACTGGTTCCTTTACAGGGGACGGTTCAGGTCTTACCGGCATCGCTTCTACTCTTGCTTTCAGCGGAGATTCAGGAACCGATACGTTAAACCTAAAAACAGAAACATTAACCATTGATGGTGCATCTGGAATTGCAACCTCAGTAACCGATAATAAGATTACTATCGATGCTGCAGGTTTATCTGGATCAGCTCACACTCAACGTAAGGCAATTGAATCTAGCCTATCTTCTGATATTTCAGCTGAAGAAACTAGAGCTTTAGCAGCGGAAGGTGTACTTCAAGGTAATATTGATTCTGAAGCATCTGCAAGATCTGCAGCAGATTTAACCTTACAAGGAAATATCGATGCAGAAGCTTCTTCTAGAGCAGCAGCAGATACTACCTTACAAGGTAACATTGATTCTGAAGCATCAGCTAGAGAAGCAGCAGATTTAACCTTACAAGGTAACATTAACAGCGAAGCTTCTACAAGAGCTACAGCAGATACTGCATTACAAAACAGTATAAACAGTTTATCTGGATCTTCTGCAGCAGCCTTAGCTTCTAAAGGAACTGCATTACAATCTAGTATTGATTCTGAAGCATCTGCAAGATCAGCAGCTGATACGACATTACAGTCTAATATCGACGCTGAAGCATCTGCTAGAACTTCTGCAGACTCTGTATTACAGAGCAACATTACTAGTTTATCTGGTTCTGCTCATACAGCTAACGCTAACTTAAAATCTGATTTAACTTCTGCTTACACAGCAGCTGATTCTGCTTTATCTGCATCTGCAGCAGCAGCGTTAGCCGGAGTAGCAGCAGCTCAATCTTCTGCATACATTGCAGCTGATACAGCATTAAGTTCTTCAGCACACACACAACGTTTAGCAATCGAATCTTCTTTAGATGGTAAAATTACTACTGAGAAAGAAAGAGTTGACGCTATCTTATTAGCATCTGACGCTGACAAAGATTCATTTGCTGAAATTGTATCGTTAATTAACTCAGTAGATACAGCTAACGATACAGCATTTGCAGGATTCGTTACTTCATCTAATGCAAGAGCAACAGCAATTGAAGGAAGCGTAACAGCTTTATCTTCTTCAGCAGCAGTAGCTAACGGTAACCTATCATCTGATTTAACAGCAGCTTTCCAAGCAGCAGACTCTACATTACAGGGTAACATCAATACTGAAGCATCTTCTAGAGCAGCAGCTGATACAGTATTACAAGGTAACATTGATTCTGAAGCATCTGCAAGATCTGCAGCAGACAGTGCATTATCTTCTTCAGCAGCTCAAGCATTAGCAGACGCAGTAGCAGCACAATCTTCTGCATACATTGCAGCTGATTCTGCTTTATCATCTTCAGCTCACGTACAGAGAGAAGCTATCAAATCTGGATTATCTTCTGATATCTCTTCTGAAGCATCTGCTAGAACATCTGCAGATTTAACTTTACAAGGTAATATCGATAGTGAAGCAGCTACAAGAGCAACTGCTGATACAACCTTACAAGGTAATATCGATAGTGAAGCAGCTACAAGATTAGCTAATGATAATATACTACAAGGTAATATAGACGCAGAGGCTACTTCAAGAGCAGCAGCTGATTCAACATTACAATCTAACATCAACAGTTTATCTGGATCTTCAGCAGCAGCTTTAGCTTCTAAAGGATCTGCTTTAACTTCTGCTTTCCAAGCAGCTGATTCAGCACTATCTTCTTCAGCAGCAGTAGCTAACGCTAACTTAAAATCAGATTTAACTTCTGACTTCCAAGCAGCTGATTCAGCATTAAGTTCTTCTGTAGCCTCTGCATTAGCAGCAGCAGTAGCAGCTCAATCAACAGCTTATATTGCAGCAGACAATGCATTAAGTTCATCAGCTCACTCTCAAAGACTTGCTATTGAATCATCTTTAGATGGTAAAATAACAACTGAGAAGGATAGAGTAGATGCAATCTTATTAGCTTCAGACGCTGATAAAGATTCATTTGCAGAGATTGTTAGTTTAATTAACAGTGTAGATACAGCTAACGACCAGGCATTTGCTGGATTTGTTACTTCTTCTAACGCTAGAGCAACAAATATCGAAGCTAGTGTAGTTTCTTTATCTGGTTCAGCTCATACAGCTAACGCTAACCTAAAATCAGATGTAACTTCTGCTTTCCAAGCAGCTGATGCAACTTTACAATCAGCAATTAATAGCTTATCCGGTTCTTCAGCTACAGCTTTAGCATCTAAAGGGTCTGCTTTAACTTCTGCATACCAAGCAGCTGATAGTGCATTATCTTCTTCTGCAGCACAAGCATTAGCAGACGCAGTAGCAGCACAATCTTCTGCCTACATTGCAGCTGATTCAGCATTAAGTTCTTCTGCACATACTCAGAGATTAGCTATCGAATCAGGATTATCTTCTGATATTTCTTCTGAAGCTTCTACAAGAGCAGCAGCAGATGTAGCTTTACAAGGTAATATTGATTCTGAAGCAGCTACAAGATTAGCTAATGACAATACATTACAATCTAACATTGACGCTGAAGCATCTTCTAGAGCTACTGCAGATACTACATTACAATCAAATATAGACGCTGAGGCTTCTGCTAGAACTTCTGCAGATTCCACTTTACAGTCTAACATTGATTCTGAAGCATCAGCAAGAGCAGCAGCAGATACTGTACTTCAAGGAAACATTGACAGTGAAGCAGCTACAAGATTGGCTAATGACAATACATTACAATCTAACATTACTTCATTATCTGGTTCTTCAGCAACAGCTTTAGCATCAGCTAAGTCAACTATCGAATCAGGATATGCAGCAGCAGATACAGCGTTATCTAGCTCAGTAGCTTCTGCTTTAGCATCTAAAGGATCTGCTTTAACTTCTGCTTTCCAAGCAGCTGATTCAGCACTATCTTCTTCAACAGCTCAAGCATTAGCAGATGCAGTAGCAGCACAATCTTCTGCATATATCGCAGCTGATTCTGCTTTATCATCTTCAGCTCATTCTCAAAGAGTAGCAATTGAAACTTCTTTAGACGGAAAAATTGGAACTGAAAAAGGAAGAATCGATGCTATCTTATCAGCTTCTACAGCAGATGCAGATACCTTCGCAGAGATTGTATCTTTAATTAACAGCGTAGATACTACTAATGATCAAGCATTTGCTAGCTATGTACTTTCTAACGATAGTAGATCAACAACTATTGAAGGAAGCGTATCAGCTTTATCTTCTTCAGCAGCAGTCGCTAATGATAACTTGAAATCAGATGTAACTTCTGCTTACCAAGCAGCTGATTCTGTTCTACAAGGAAATATTTCATCTGAAGCTACAGCTAGAGCAGCAGCAGATACAACTTTACAAGGTAACATTGATGCTGAGGCAGCTACAAGATCTGCAGCAGATACAACTTTACAAGGTAATATCGATGCTGAAGCAACAGCTAGAGCAGCAGCAGATACAGCATTAACTTCTGCTTACCAAGCAGCAGATGCTTCAATCTCAGCTTCTTTTGCAAGTACTATTGCTAACTTAACTAATGACTATACTGAATTAATTAACATACCAGCAGGTATCGTTTCTGGATCAGAACAGCAATTAGCTAACTTAGTAGGTCAAGATGTAGTAGCAAATTCATTTGCTGGAGACGGTTCACAGTTAACCAACATTACAATAGACCAAGCTGCAACAGTAGCTTCTACCTTCTCTAATGTTATATCTACAGTAGTAACTCATAACTTTAACAGTAAGAACGTTACCGTTACAGTATACGACGACAGTGATAGAATGATTATCCCAGCGTCAATTACTTTATCAAGCGACAATCAAGTTACTGTTGAGTTTGGAGAAAACACTTCAGGTAGAGTAGTAGTAGGAAAAGGTGGTCACGTAGTATCTGGTTCAATTGAATTTAACAACGTACTAGGCTTAACAGCATTCAGCTCTTCAGTTGATGCAAGAATAGATGCATTAGACGGTACATTCGCAACAGATGCAGATGTAGCAGCTCTATCTTCTTCAGCAGCAGCAGCCAATGCTTCATTAGAATCTAGCTTATCCGCAGATATCTCTGCAGAGGAAACTAGAGCTTTAGCAGCAGAAGGTGTACTTCAAGGTAATATCGATAGTGAAGCTTCTACAAGAGCTACTGCAGATACTACTTTACAGTCTAACATTGATTCTGAAGCAACAGCTAGAGCAGCAGCAGATACTGTACTTCAAGGAAATATTGATTCTGAAGCAACAGCTAGAGCAGCAGCTGATACAGCGTTATCTAGCTCATTAGCAGTTTCTATTGCAGCTGAGAAAGCTAGAATGGATGCAGTATTATTAGCAGCAGATGCTGATAAAGATTCATTTGCAGAAATTGTATCATTAATAAACTCTGTAGATACAGCTAACGATCAAGCATTTGCTGGATATGTAACTTCTTCTAATGCTCGTCAAACAGCAATTGAATCAAGTGTAGCAGCTTTATCTGGATCTTCTGCCACAGCTTTAGCATCAGCTAAATCAACAATCGAGTCTGGATACGCAGCAGCTGACTTAGCATTAAGCTCTTCAGCACATACTGCTAGAGAAGCTCTAAAAGCAGCACAATCTTCTGCATACATTGCAGCAGATTCAGCTTTAGAAACTAGTCTACAAGGAGAAATTTCTTCACTATCTGGATCTTCTGCTACAGCTTTAGCATCAGCTAAATCAACAATCGAGTCTGGATACGCAGCAGCTGACTTAGCATTAAGCTCTTCAGTAGCAGCATCAATTGCAGCTGAGAAAGCTAGAATGGATGCAGTACTATTAGCAGCAGATGCTGATAAAGATTCATTTGCAGAAATTGTTAGTTTAATTAACAGTGTTGATACAGAAAACGATGATGCATTAGCAGGATATGTACTTTCTAATAACACTAGATCTACAAATATTGAATCAAGCGTAACAGCTTTATCTGGATCTTCAGCAGCAGCTTTAGCCGGTGTGAAACTAGGAGTAGAAGGAGAAGTTTCTTCACTATCTGGATCTTCAGCAGCAGCTTTAGCATCAGCTAAATCAGAATTAGCATCAGATATTTCTGCAGAAGAAACTAGAGCTTTAGCAGCAGAAGGTGTACTACAAGGTAATATTGACAGCGAAGCTTCTACAAGAGTTACTGCAGATACTACTTTACAATCTAACATTGATTCTGAAGAGGCAGCTAGAATTGCAGCAGATGTAGTTTTACAAGGTAATATTGATTCTGAAGAGGCAGCTAGAATTGCAGCAGATAACGCATTAAGTTCTTCTATTGCAACTACAATCTCTAACTTAAGTTCTACAATCTCAATCTCTGGTTCAACTGGAGCAGCAGATGTAAACTTAGTGACAGATGATTTATCAATTGTAGGTGTAGCTGGTCAAACAGAAACTACAGTATCAGGAACTACAGTATCAGTTGGATTTGTAACTAACCCAACAGTATCTGGTAACTTAACAGTAACTGGAGACTTAACTGTAACAGGAAATACTTTTGAAGCTCAAGTAACTAACTTGAACGTTGAGGATAGATTTATCTTACTTAACTCAGGTAGTAACTCAGGAGATGCAGGTATTATCTTTGGAGGATCAAACGGATCAGCAAACATTGGTTCAGGTATCTTCTTTGATAACCCAGCAGGAGTATTTGGATTTGCACAAGGAATTGGCGCAGCAGACACATCAGCGACTCACCAATCTAAAATTGGTAACATCGAAGTATCTGCTTCAGCACCAGCAGCAGCTCCAACATTCCAAGGTTCGGGTACTATTCACGTAGATTCTTCAACAGGAGAATTATACATCTATAGTTAATAAGTTAATACAATGCTAAAAAGGTTTTTTAAAATGGGAATAAATAGAACAGACAATACCCCAAATAAGATTGATAATCCGGCCTCCATTAATGAAAAGGAGGCTGGGTTCATCATCGCTAAAATGAGACAAGCAACTTACCAAGGTACAGAGTTTGAAACATTCTACCAAGTTATTTCAAAACTACAAAAAATAGTTGAAAATAAATCAAAATAAAATTAGGCCTTCGGGCCTTTTTTTATTATCTTTTAATAAGAAGTCTAACTATTTATTGTAAAGATATTATAGGCCCGAAAGGGGAGTGGACTTAGCAATAAGTAGCCAACCGTAATTTAAGTATATGCCAAACTGGAAAAAACTCATCGTAAGCGGTTCAGACGCTAATCTGAACTCGTTAACTGTAGAGACTTCGTTAAATGCCCAATCTATAACTGGGTCTTTAGAGTACTCTACACTTATCAATATACCTGCCGGACTAATCTCTGGCTCTTCTCAAGTAGATATTACTCAAACTGAAGGATTTACAACATTATCTTCCTCTCTTTACACATCTATAGATACTCAAAAAAGTAGAATAGATACAATCTTAGCAGCATCTGACGCAGATAAAGATTCATTTAAAGAAATTGTAGATCTAATCAACAGCGTAGATACAGAAAATGATACTGCATTCGGAACTTATGTAACGAATAACAACATAAGATCTACTCAAATAGAAAACAACCTTACAGACCTTTCCAGCTCAGTAAATACCCGAATAGATGATATCTCAACAGATTATAACGACTTAACAAATATACCTTCTGGTATAGTTTCGTCATCTACTCAAATAGCTAGTGATATAAGCGGATCTTTTGTTGCTGCTTCAAGTTCTATACATTTAGACATAAGTAACTTACAAGCTGAAACAATTAACTTAGATACAAGGTTAGATGTATTTGAAAACTCTAAATTAATATCTTCTTCCGCACAAATTACTGGAGACTTAAACGTTTCTAATGTGACAGCTTCTTATTTTATAGGAGACGGTTCACAACTCACCAACGTACAAACATCAGTAGTAGAGACATCTACAGTAGTAGATTCATTTAGTAATAAAACTACATTAACTGTACCTCATAATTTTAGTACAAAAAACGTAATTGTATCTGTATTCAATAGTACAGATGAAATGATTATACCTGCTTCTATAGTAACTATAGATTTGAATAATGTAAACATTACATTTAATTCTTCAACATCAGGAAGAGTTGTTATTGCTAAAGGCGGACATATAGTATCAGGCTCAGTGGAACTGTATACGTATAAGGAAACCCTAACAGGTTCATCTACATATAGTATAAACCATAACTTGAATGAAGATTTTCCTATAGTTCAGATATATGGTACAGATAAAAAACAAGTTATACCAGCAGAAATAACTTCGAGTAATAGTAATCAAGTTCAAATTGAATTTAACACTGTTTTTAATGGAACAGTGGTTGTAAAAAAATAAAGGAAACCATAACATTAACATATTTATTAATAACACAGAAACAGTAAACAACCTATTTAAAAAATGAGAATAGACAATCCAATTTCAGACAATGCCATTATCACCGGTTCCTTTACCGGATCCTTCAAAGGAGATGGTTCACAATTAACCGGAATCGAGCACCCAAGCATACCTGCAGGAGTTGTTTCTGGTTCAGGACAAATTGTTTTAAGCGATACAGTAGGATATTCTGCTTTAGACGGAAGAGTAACATCAGTAGAAGGAGATGTATCAGCTATCTTAGCAGCATCATCTGCAGATAAAGATTCTTTTGCAGAAATTGTAACCTTAATCAACTCAGTAGACACCGATAACGATCAAGCATTCGCAGGATACGTTACTTCAAATGATGCTGCAGTATTAGCAAATACTACAAAATTAGCAGGTATTGAAGAAGGTGCAACAGGAGACCAAACAGCAGAAGAAATCTTAACAGCTTTAAAAACTGTTGACGGCGCTGGATCTGGTTTAGATGCTGACTTATTAGACGGACAATCCTCATCTTACTACGCCACAGCAGCAGCTGTAGCAGCAAACACTCAAGCATTAGCAGACCTAGACTTAACTTACGCTTCAGATGCAGATGTATCTACAGTGCAGTCTAACATTGATTCAGAGGCTTCTACAAGAGCAGCAGCTGATACTTTACTACAAGCTAACATTGATGCAGAAGCAGCAACAAGAGCAGTAGCTGATTCAGCACTACAAGCAAATATTGACGCTGAAGAATCAGCTAGAATTGCAGCAGATACTCTTCTTCAAGCAAATATTGACGCTGAAGAGGTAGCTAGAATTGCAGCAGACGGAGTATTAGACGGTAAAATAACAACCGAAAAAGGTAGAATCGATGCAATCTTATCAGCATCATCTGCAGACAAAGATTCTTTTGCAGAGATTGTATCTTTAATCAATACTGTAGATACAGCTAACGATCAAGCATTCGCAGGATACGTAGTATCTAACAATGCAGCAGTAGCACAGAATTCTTCTGATATTTCTGACAATGCAGCAGCTATTGCATCAGAAGAAATAGCTAGAATATCAGATGTAGCTGCAATTAACTCTAAATTAGACGGAATTGAGTCTGGAGCAACAGCAGACCAAACACCAGCAGAGATTTTAGCGGCTATCAAAACAGTAGACGGAGTTGGATCAGGCTTAGATGCTGACTTATTAGACGGTCAATCTTCTGCATACTATGCAACAGCAACAGCTGTAGCAGCTAACACTTCTAAATTATCTGGAATTGAAGCAGGTGCAACTGGAGACCAAACTGGTGCAGAAATTAAAGCTCTATATGAAGCAGAAGCAGATACTAATGCATTTACAGATGCAGCATCAGCTAAACTTGCAGGAATTGAAGCAGGTGCAACGGGAGACCAAACTGCAGCTGAAATTTTAACAGCTTTAAAAACAGTTGACGGTACAGGCTCAGGCTTAGACGCTGACTTATTAGATGGTCAATCTTCAGCATACTATGCAACAGCAGCATCAGTATCTTCTAATACAACTGCTATTGCAGCTAACACTTCTAAATTATCTGGAATTGAAGCAGGTGCAACGGGAGACCAAACTGCAGCTGAAATCTTAACAGCTTTAAAAACTGTAGACGGAGCTGGATCAGGCTTAGATGCTGATTTATTAGACGGACAGTCTTCTGCATACTATGCAACAGCAGCAGCAGTATCTTCTAATACAACTGCTATTGCTACTAACGCATCAGGTATAGCAGCTAATGCTTCTGCAATTGCTACTATTAATGCAAAAGACCCTGTACTTACAGTAACAGGAGATGCTAGTGGTACAGCAACATTTACAAATTTAGGTAACGCTTCAATGACGTTAACTATTGCAGATGATTCACACAACCATACTATTGCTAACGTAGACGGCTTACAAAGCGCACTTGATGCTAAAGCAACACCAGCAGACGTTACTACAGCAGTTAATAACTTAATTAACGGCGCAGGAACAGCTTACGATACATTAAAAGAGTTAGGTGATGCAATTACTGCTAACGATAGTGATATTTCAACTATCTTAACTACACAAGCAGGATTACAGTCTCAAATTAACGGTAAGCAAGCTGCAGGTACCTATAATACAATCATCGGTACAGATACAGATGTTAATACTTCTGGTGCAACAATTATCGATAATATCTACATGACCGACGGTGTTATTACATCACACGGTACTAGAGTATTGACATTAGGAGATTTAGGATATACAGGAGCTACAAATGCAAACTATATTACAAATAACAACCAGTTAGCTAACGGTGCAGGGTATATTACATCATACACAGATACAAACACTACTTACTCAGCAGGTGCAGGATTAAGTTTAGTAGGTACGGTTTTTAGCCATACTGATACATCTGCTCAAGGATCTGTAAATAACTCAGGACGTACTTACATCCAAGATATTACTTTAGATGGATTTGGACACGTAACAGGTATTGCTTCAGCAACAGAAACAGTGGTTAACACAGATACAAACACTACTTATTCAGCCGGTAACGGATTATCTTTATCAGGTACTACATTCTTAATGAGCGGTACATATTCAGGTAACTTTACTGCTACAGGAGATATTACTGCATATTCTGATTCACGTCTTAAAAAAGATGTAAAAACTATCGAAGGAGCATTAGATAAAACTAAAGCACTTAGAGGTGTAGAATTTACACGTATATCTGACGATGCTAAATCAATTGGTGTTATTGCACAAGAATTAGAAGCAGTATTACCAGAATTAGTATTAACAGATGATGAAGGTATGAAGTCAGTAAACTATGCACAGATTACAGGTTTACTTATCGAGGCAGTAAAAGAATTATCTGCTAAAGTAGACGAATTATCTAAATAATAAAGAAAAATGGGTTTTAAATTAAACGTTGATTTAGAGACAAGTAACGGTCCTTCACATGAGGTGTACGTTAGAATAGAAAGTCTCATATTTAACAAGGTTACATCTAATGTAATGTTTCAATTAACATACTGGATTGATCAAGAACATGCTAAATCTTTCAATAGAGAGTATTTAGATGAGGATATAAAAAACGCCGTAGGACTGATTCAGGAAAGAGTACTTTACTTTCCTGATCAGACCAGCGACGGAGAAGAAATCCTACTAAGTCACCACTATGAAGTACCGGTAGCAAAGGAAGAAGAAGTGGAGATACCGGAATTTGAAATAAAAACAGTACACAAAGAAGTACCTTATACTAGCTTTGACGAAGAAGGGGAAGAAGTAACACTTTACCGAACAGTGTCTAGAGAAGAAAAGGTACAGATAGGAACTAGAAAAGAGATTAAAAAAGTAATAGATACCAAATTAATAAACAATATATTTGATTTCTGCTACCAAGTTACGAAAACTAAATTGATGGAATTTTTTCCAGAAGACAAAATCGAAACAATAAAATAAAATGGCAGTATATTCTTATAGTAATCCCGGTCCTATAGCTTTTAGCACGTTTGATACGTGGGCTAATAACGTTAGTAGTGATGTTAACTCAGGCATCGACAACGCACTGATAGACTGGTTTCCTACCCAATCTGCACCATATAGTACATCTATTCTTTCCGGAGCTAAGATCTTTTACGGGAATGTAATAGCAGGTACAGGAGGCTCAGTAGGGTTATCAGCACCTTATAGTGTAGGATCCACACCTAGTTTTGGTGTTAAAAACTTGAACTTAAATATTTATTCACTTACGCTAGTTGCTTCTACTACTTATCCGTATACTTTCCATTCATGGAGAACAGCAAATAACGGAGGTGGAACTCAATTAACTACAAGTTCAACGTACACACTGACTGGTACTACCGCTACAACGGTAACAGACTTTTATGCGTACTTTACTACTACACATAATAGCGCATCAGCACCTACATCATACAATTACTACTTTGTAAGAGGATGTGCTGGAACACAGTTTGCAAATCAAGATAGAGTAGTTAAAACTACAAGCACATTTACCAACATAAATACCGCATCTGCAACCTCAGTAACTATCTACGGAAGTAAGTTCTTCGCGTACAGTACCACTACTGAAGCTCAATATCTTGCAAATGCTGGAGATTTACCAAGCGTAGATGTAACAGGATTCACTCTTTCAACAGGGTGCTAAGTAATTAATTAGTATGCAGGTACTTAATGTGCCTGCATATATTTAAATTAATAAGTTTTGAAAGTAGTTTGGGTTTTAGAAAATATAGAAAAGAATAAGAACTTTTATAGTAAATTTAATATACTATTAATGCTCACATCAACTATCCTTTGGAAGAGAAATCATCCAGAGGATATTTGTATTTTATATGCTGATGACATTACTATAGATTTTTTAGATAAATTAAAAGTATTAGAAATATGGGACCAGGTAAAACCTATCCCAAAAAGCGGAAGAATAAATAAATCAATATTCTGGGCTTCCTCTAAATTACAGGTTCTATCAGAAATAGAAGATCCTATTATCTTAATGGATAATGATACACATGTATATAAACCAATAAAGGGTTTTCTAGACTTGAATAAGGTATACGTAACTAATTTAGAAATAGGAAAAGGGTACTACCCTACCTCCATAGACCCATATATACGTAAACTATCATATAAAAACAGATGGAAAACTGAATCTGTTAATGTTTCCTTTCTAAATTTACCTGACTCAGATTTTACTAGAAGGTACGCTAATGAGAGCCTTAAAATGATGGAAGAATTTACAGAAATGAAAGCCCCTAACTCTCAATATTTAATTTTTGCAGAACAGCTTTTATTAAAACATATGCTTGATAAAGAGAATGTAGCGTATAGAAGTATACTATCTACATATTGGGATTGTGCAAAATGGAATTGGGGTGAAATTCACAATAAGGGTATATGGAGCATAGAAGAATCAGAAAGGTACTTTAAACATTACGGACCGTTAAAAGGATGGTATATCAATAACAAGGACGGCCATGATTATGAGGAACATATTAAACACCTTTTAAACTGTATAATGATACCTAATCTAGATTTAAAACTATTTAGCAAAAGATAAAAAAATGTCTATAATTAATAATGAATTTGTAAGAACTCATATTACAAATAACAAAGTTACAAAACAGGACGAAGACGGAAAAGAAACTTTAACTTTTACCCCAGTCCCCTTCAGGTGGACACACGGAGCAACCGAAAATCATTTAGGAGACGGATTACTAATCTACACTATCATACAATTAATGAGGTATAAATCTGTAGTATGTTTAGGTTCCGGAGGCGGGTTTATTCCTCGCATTATGACCCAAGCTCGGTTAGATTTACATAAGCAAGGTATATTTGAAGGGAGTGATAGTTATAATTGGGGAGACATCGGTGCAACATATCTTGTTGATGCAGCTAACGGAGTAGGCGGTACACCGGACTATTTAGAAGATGATTCGTACTTTAGGTATCAATTTGCTCCTCGGTTTATAAAAGAAACTACAAAGGACGCATATTATAATTTTTTTGTTAAGCAAGATATAAAGATAGATTTTTTACATATCGATGCAGGACACTCTTACGCAGATGTCAAGCAAGATTTTGAATTATACTCTAAGTTACTATCATCTAATGGTATGATAGCTATTCACGACACAGATGAGAAGTTTCAAAAAGAACTAATAATAACAGAAGACGAAAAACAACATTACGACTTATTTGATGGCCCACCTAAGTTTATAAAAGAAATTGGACCGGAATGGAAGCAGTTTAACTTTTTTAATACTGGGCAGGAAATAAATAAACCTTCTTCAACCGGTATTACATTACTTCAACGAGCAAAATGCCTAATCTAGTTACAGTAGTTGGAGAGAATACACATATCTTACCTCATATGCTAAAACACTATGAAGATAAGGTAGATAAAGTATATGTAGTTGTATATAGACAATCCGATAGAGATGATATTTTAGAAAAGGTAGAGGATTTAGGAATCACACCATATAAAGTTGTAACCGAACCAAAATATAATTGGAATAAAGTTACAGATTTATATAACGAAACTAAAAGAACCAAACCAAATGATTGGTGGATAGTATCAGATGATGATGAATTACAAATATACCCTGAACCGATCGAAGATATAATAGAGACATGTGAGAGAAACGATTATGACTTTGTCACAGGAGGTTTCTTGGATAGAATAGGTATAGATGGCACTTTTCCAATAGTGGACAGAGACACAAATCTACACAAAGCATTTCCTTTGGCTGGATTTTTTAGGTATCCAATGTCTGGGGCATGCCCAAACAAAGTAACTTTAATGAAAGGTTATCAAGATGTTACACCCGGACAGCACTACGCTCAATTTAAAGACGGTTCAAACAGTTGGGGGAAATCTCATCCAAAAAGAATGCCAATAGAAGAGGTATTTACCCAAGTACACCACTTTAAATGGGATTCTACATGTATTAGTAGAATTAAAAAAGTAGCAAACACTAATATGATGTATGCGTATTCTCAAGAATATAAGATAATGTACGATGCAATTAAAGCTACAGAAGATAAAATAGATATAAAGAATAGTGAATATTTAGTTGAGAAACTAAAAGAAAGTTCATATATTGAATATATGGATTATTCTAATTGGAATACCTTAATTAAAAAAATAGTTACAATATGAGCACAAAAAAAGTGGAGACAAGTTTAGAAGAACGTCAAACTAAGGCGTTAGAAACCATTGCAAGTTCATTAGATGCGCTAAGTTTATGGTTCGAAGAAATCGATAAAGACGAATGGGGAGAAAGAATTCAATACTATCTTTCTGAATTTCACGAAATATTCGATCTGAGAAAAGAAAATGAGTAAACTTGGAATTATAGTTCCATATAGGAATAGATATCAACATCTTGAAGCTTGGACTAGAGAAGTAAAACATTATCTAGACAATCAAGGTATAAACTATAATATTATTGTAGTTGAACAAGACGATGCTACATCCTTTAATCGAGGAATGTTATGTAATATAGGATTTATACATGCTATAAAAAGAGGATGTACTTATGTTGTGTTTCATGATGTTGATATGGTTCCAGTTACAGTGGACTATACTCCAAATGATACTCCAATTCATTTATTTGATGACCAATTGCCTTTTGATAGCTATTTCGGAGGTATGACAATGTTTCCGGTTGAAGATTTTAAAAAAATAAACGGATTCTCTAATATGTACTGGGGCTGGGGATATGAAGATGACGATTTAAGGTACAGATGTGCTTTACATAATATAGATTTTGGCACACCTTATAAAACCTCAGAAGGAATTAGTAGAGACACCGCTATATTTAACGGTAAAAACTCAATCGCACGTATTCCCAATAACTTAAAATTTAGTACGGATTTTACTATAGAGATTTCTGGAAGGCTTGACCATGTAGAAATGGATCCAAAAAAAGTATTTGATCAGTACACTTTATTAAGTATAAGAGGAAATGAATTAAACATTACCTACAATTCTTTTAACAGATTCTCAGTGCAGCTTTTTGATAAAAGTTTTGATAAGTACACTATTAATTCAGATGTCTTTATTAACAGTGAATTTAATGTAAAACTACAATATGTAGCACGAACTAAAACAGTATCGTTATATGTAAACGATTCTTTAGAAGCTTCTACCACACTTAAAAACAGAATACTTGACTATAGTAAGCAATCGACAATTATTGTAGGAGCAGATTCAGAAGACACTAACCACTATCACGGTGCTATAGACAGTATAACACTATATACGAGAAAAGATGAAGTAGTTAACAGGTACTTAAAACCTAATAAAATAAAATATATATGGGTTGACCATATAAGAAGAGATAAAGGAACATTAGATAATGTAGATGTAGCTCCATATGATGCACCTGAATCTACCGAAATAGACAGCACAGTACCTTATAGAAGAAAAGGAGACATATACAAACTTCCCCACCCGGATAACGGGTACGTAGAAGGAAGATGGAGAAGTGATTTAACTAGATGGAATCAATTAAGATATAATAACGAAGTAAAAAGAGGAGTTTATAATAACTCTAAAGACGGACTAAAAGACTGTGAATATATTCTACATAGTAAACAGTTTAAAGATAAAGTTTTACATTTAAATATAGGCATATAATGAAACATAAATTAGGAGTATGTGTACCATACAGAAACAGAGAAGAACACTTACACACCTTTATACCAAGAGTTGGGAGGTTTCTTAAAGAAAGAAATATAGATTTTCAAATTTATATATGCCATCAAGTAGACGAAAAACTTTTTAATAGAGGTGCAACTAAAAACATAGCTGCAAAACACGCTATTGAAGACGGATGTGACTACGTCGTTTTCCATGATATAGACATGATACCAGAAGACGGCGCAGATTATTCGTACCCTACAGAAGGTCCTCGCCATATTGCAACTCAAATTTCACAAATGGACTATCAATTAAAGTATCATGAGTACTTTGGAGGTGCAGTCTTATTTACTAAAGAACATTTAGAAGCCACAAACGGTTACTCTAACGGATATTGGGATTGGGGAATGGAAGATGATGATCTTTTTTGGAGATGTCACGAAGAAGGTTTAACATTAGATACATACTTACAGAAAAAGACTAAACAAAAATACCTACGATATAATGGAGACAGTTCTTATAGTAAAGTTCCATTTACTAGAAAACTTAGAGGGTTAACTTCAAAATCACATACAATCTCAATACTGTGTCGAGCTTTTCAACAGCCAAATAAAAATAAAATTTTCTTAATAGGAGATAAGGATAATAAATACGTTGAGTACCCTATTCTAAGAATACCGGGGTATGACTACGGATTATCATTTAATAACTCAAGAGCACTTTCTCTCACATACTGGGATATGTTTAGTAACCACCACTACATGTGGGTGAAAAGATACGATAACCAATGGAGCTGGGTAACTGCGGTATTTAATGAAGAAACAAGAACCAGCCACTTATACCTAAACGGTACAGAAGTTGATTCCAAAGGAGGGTACGGAAGCCCTTCTCCCCTTAACTGGACCGGTAAATTAAAAAAATACGGCCCTAACGGAATATACATAGGCACTACACCATCTGTACCAGAAGATAGTGGATACAGATACTTTAAAGGAGATATAGCAAAAGTGTTTGCTTGGGATAGAAACTTAACACCAGAAGAAGTCCAAGACTTACATTTAGATATTCCTACCGATGGATTAGTGATTGACTCAGATTTTAACAGTCCCAATACCGAAATAGAAAGCTTCAATGTAGAATTAAGAGAGGAAGAGATAGACATTCCAAATTCAATTTTACCCTATAGAAAAGAAGGTAGATTTACATGTTTACCCCATATTGATGAAGGATTAGTAGACGGCAAATGGGCAAAAGGAGATACTACAGCAGCAAACGAAGAACGGTACGTTTTACAAATGCAACAAGGTAAGATCAATTATAAAGAAGATGGAATTACTACCTTAGAGTATACAGTAGAAAACGAAAACATTCTTACACCGTGGGCTAAAATGATTAATATAAAACTATGAAACTACAGCAAGTAAAGGAAAAGTTAGATAAAGTAGGTTGTGGTTTTTGTTTAGCAAAATGGACCCAAGTTACTATACACTTAGGTCTTGGAATGACACACTCCTGTCACCATCCCTCTCCACATAAGATTTCACTAAAAGAGATTAAAAGAAATCCTTCTGCATTACATAATACGTCTTATAAAAAACAAAAACGTAAAGAGATGTTAGAAGGAAAAAGACCTCAAGAATGTAACTACTGTTGGAACGTAGAAGATAATTCTAACTCATTTTCAGATAGAACATTTAAATCTTCAGAACCTTGGTCATTAGACCAATACGATAAGATTGTGGAGTCACATTGGAGATCTGATTTTAACCCAAGGTATGTTGAAGTGTCGTTCTCTAATACATGTAATTTTAAATGTGCATATTGCGGACCACAGTATTCTTCAAAATGGGTAGAAGAAATAGAAAAAGAAGGGCCTTATCCAACCACTTATAACTTTAATGATATATCAAATTTAAAAGCTAAGGGAGAAATGCCTTATAAACATTCGGAAGAAAACCCATATGTAGAGGCATTTTGGAAATGGTGGCCAGATTTATTTAAAGATTTACATACCTTCAGAATTACAGGAGGGGAACCTCTTTTATCAAAAGATACATTTAAAGTATTAGAGTATATTCAAAAACATCATGATAAAAACTCCCAACTATCTTTATCCATTAACACAAATTTAGGGGTACCAGATGCACTAATTGATAAATTTATCGATATAGCTAAAGATTTATGTGAAAACGATAAAGTAAGAGAATTAACTTTATTTACATCTATTGAAGCAAAAGGAGCTCAAGCAGAATACACAAGATATGGATTAGATTCAGAAAAATTTTGGTCTAATGTAGATAAAATTTTAACTGCCCTCCCAAAAGTAACCATTAACATTATGGCTACCTTTAACGCCCTGTCTGTCTTTACATATGATGAGGTAATAGATAGAACATTTGAGCTTAAAAAGAAACACGCTAATGGACAGAGATATTGGATATCTGCTTTACAGTTAGATACATCTTATCTGAGGTGGCCAGCTCATTTATCTGTAAAGATATTAGAACCAGACCACCATGAATTAATTTTGAAGTCTGCAGAAAAAATGCTATATTACGGTATAAAGGAGTTTACTACCGATAATTATGGATTCTCTAACGTAGAGATACAAAAAATGAAAAGAATCTACGATTATGCAACCGGTACGGATAGCTTTGAAACACATAAGTACAGGACTGATTTTGTTAAATTTGTAGATGAATTAGATAAAAGAAGAGGTACCGATTTTAATAAAACATTTCCTGAATTAAATAACCTATATGATAGATATAAGAAAAGGCTCGCCTTGGGTATTTTGGCCTAGTAGCATATGTGATACATTTCCTGATAAACCTGCAAACAAGATACTATCTGGGCAACATTACTTTCACCTTACCTTCAGACTTACATTAAAGGATAAATCAGACGATCAAAAAACCTTATTCACAATAGTACCGAGGTATACTGGTCTAGATTTATATAAGGATAAGATGATACTCACAGTAACTTGCGAAGACGGTCCTATATATGTAGACTTACCTTTACTGGTTAACTATAACGAAGAGGTAATTATTTCATTAGAACACACTCCTAAAGGTAATTTTAGATTATTTATAGATAATAAGGTTGTCCACGAAGTAGATTTAAAGGACAAAATTTTTGGATTAGCAGATAGCCCGCACATATTAATAGGAGCAGGAAATTTTCCAAAGAATGATTTTAATTTAAACTATACAGATTTTGATCTACATGAGTTTATATTGAAAGATGAGAACGAAATTATATCTCATCACAAATTTGAACAATTTATTTTTGATAAATCGGTAGATATTACCGGTAAATGTAATTTTATACACAAGTTATAATGGCAGGAGTTTTTGCAAAAAGAGACGACGAAACGTTTCAGGAATACAGAGATAGAGTAGTAAACAAATTATCCGGCTCATTTTGTGGAGCTAAATGGTATAATGCAACAATCTGGTTAGGAAACGGAACTACCGCTTCCTGTCATCACCCACCTGCACATAAAATACCTCTAGAGGAAGTAGCTAAATCTTATAAAGCTATTCATAATACTACCTATAAAAAAGCAGTAAGAAAACAAATGATGGACGGAGTTCGTCCTAAAGAATGTGAATACTGCTGGAAGATAGAAGACTTAGGAGCAGATAAAGTATCAGATAGGGTTTATAAATCTGTTATATATACAGACGAAGAACTCAAAGATGCTAAAGAGAAATTTGGAGCAGGCTTTGACGTTGATCTCAAGACATTAGAGATTGCTTTTGATGCTAACTGTAACTTTGGATGTTCATATTGTAATGCTTCTTTTTCTACTACTTGGCAAAAAGACATTAAGATGTTCGGACCTTACCAGAATCTAGTATCCGATGGTGCAGGAGCATTTCAACATGATGGTAAACATGCAATGCCGTATGGTAGAAAAAATAAAGATAATCCATATGTTGAAGCTTTCTGGAAGTGGTGGGAAGCAGAGCTGCAGTACACCTTAAGAGAATTAAGAGTAACTGGAGGGGAACCTTCAATGTCGCCTGATTTTTGGAAGCTAATGGATTGGTGGAAAGATCATCCTGAATGTGAGGTACCTTTTGCTGTAAACTCTAACTTAGGACAGAAGACACAGCTACTTGATGCTTTAATTGATTCAACTCATAACTTCAAAGATTTTAGTATATATACGTCTAATGAGGCAACAGGGTTACAAGCAGAGTATATTAGATACGGATTAGAATGGGATGTATGGTTAAAGAATATTTACAGAGTTAATAGAGAAGCAAAAGTATCCTCTGTTAACGTTATGATGACTATTAATGCATTATGCTTATTCTCCATTACAGAATTTATGGATGAAATGTTAAAACTAAAAAAAGAGTTTGGACATCATGCCGCGGTAATGTCATTTAACATATTAAGATTTCCTTCTTTCCAGTCTATTGTCACACTTCCTGTTAACGTAAGGATGGAAAGAGCTGCACACATTGAAAAGTGGTTAGAAGCTAATTGGAATGGAGGCTCAAATGGTTTTATGGATATGGAAAGAGACGGGGTACTTAGACTTATTGAATATATTAAACAAGTAGATTCAGGACACGCTCATACCTCTTCATTAGAGTCTAGAGAAAGAGATTTTAAATCTTTTTACACTCAATATGATAAGAGAAGAAAGAAAGATTTCTTAACTGCCTTTCCAATGTTAAAAGAATGGTGGGACAGTATTCCAGAAACAAATATCGAACTACTAAAAGGAGTTAGAGACGGAGACGATGCTAAATCTAACAGGTATGTTCACGAAGTACTGAAAAAAGCAAAAGATGAAGGATGGGTACTGAACCCACAGTGGGCTAATCCTGGATCACAAGAGTATGTAGAACCAGACGATCAACAACAAGATGATATGATTGACTTAGTTGAACAACTAAAAAAAGATTCAGATTCTAAATTTGTTGGAGGAGTAGCTAAAAGGTAAGCATGAAAATTAAACCAGAAGAAGGTAATAAGACGTTTTGTATAGCACCATGGACACACACCTACCTCTCTCCTCAGAGTGAGAGGAGGATGTGCTGTGCATCTAGGGAAAAAGCTTCCTGGGCAACACAGTATTTAGACTCAGATGCAGCAGACGGAACTTCTTCTTATAAACCCGGTACTCTCAAAGAACATTGGAACTCTGAATATATGAAAGGAGTGAGACGAGACCTTATGGCAGGTAAGGTTATACCTCAATGTTCGGTATGTAATGAACAACTACTAAATATATCTGTTTATAGAGATTATTTTAATAAATCTTTATTCCCTAATAAAATTGAGGAAGCATTTAGTAAAACAGATGAAACAGGCTTTACAACTATGCCTCCTATATCTTTTGATTACAGGGTAAGAAACCTTTGTAATTTTAAATGCAGAATGTGCGGAGATCAACTTTCATCTTCATGGGAAGCAGAGAGAAGAGCAATGGGCGATTACGATAGAGAAGGAAATGGTGACCATTGGGCTAAAAAAGAAAATAAACCAGTTATTGAAAACTTTCAAAAAGATGTAGCAGAAGCTGAACTTTGGGAAGCTGTGAAGAATGGTACTATAGAGGAAATATACTGGGTAGGAGGAGAACCTTTAATGTGGGAAGTACACTGGGAAGTAATGGAATATTTAGTTAATAATGATTTAGCTAAAAACGTATGGGTGCGTTACAATACTAATTTTAGTAGAACGACTTATAAACACTGGGACCTAAAAAACCTACTTCCCCACTTTAAAATGGTTCAAATCTGTGCTTCCATAGACGGAACTGGAAAAAATGTTGAATACGTAAGACATGGTATTAAGTGGGATCAATGGATACATAATTTTAAAGAATATTTATTTCTTAATCAAAAATATGGACAATACGGTATTGCATTTGACCTTACTATAACCACCCCAGGTCTTTTCAGCCTAAAGAGTTTATTTGATTTAGCAGTTGAACTAGATGTCAACACCCTGATTAAAACAACATTTGCATTTGACGGGAGTGTTACTATGTGTCCCCAAGTACTACCTAGAGAACTCTTTAACGAAGTTATTGATGATATATTAGACTACATAAGACCTAAAGTAGAAGTAAACCCAAAACATGCTAATTGGATAGAATGTCTTGAAGATTTAAAAAACAGAGAGACATTTGAAGAAAAGTACCCTGATTGGAAGGAGGCCTTAGTTAGAGGTAAACAAAATTTGACTAGAGTAGATAAGTGGAGAAAAAACGAAAATACTCTAGAAGAAATCTATTCGGAAAACCCTAAAGTATTAAACTGGTGGAGAAACATATAGAAAGTAGTAAAAAGAGTAAGTCTATATGTGCACTACCGTGGCTACATTTAGCTACACATCCTATAGGTACTATTACACCTTGCTGTATTACCGATATGAAAGATAGTGCTTCTACAGCAGCTACAGATCATGATGAAGCTCAGCACTTATTTCTTAGCAAAGATTCGCTTGATTCAATAGCTAATTCAAAAAAGTTTAAAAAGCTACGTAAAGACATGATGAACGGAGAATTCTCCTCTTTATGTCAGAAATGTTACAAATACGAAGCTGCAGGTGTAGAATCTAAAAGGGAAGTTTCTAATAGGGAGTATGGGAAATACTTAGAAGAGTATATAAAAAACACTGATTCTACAGGACACATAAAAGATATAAATTATAGATACATAGAACTAAGACTAGGCTCAGTATGCAACTTGAAATGTGTCACATGTAACCCTTTTTCTTCAAACAGGTGGAACCAAGATATACATGTGTTTAAGGGTACTGAGTTTGAAAAAGAATATTTTAAAAACGAGATAAAAACAGAGTGGTATAGAGATTACGGATTTTACGATAACCTTCTCGATAAGTGTAAGGACTTACAGGAAATTTGGATAAATGGAGGAGAGCCTACCTTAATTAAAGAACATGGGTACTTCTTACAAAAGCTTATAGATAATAACCAAGCAAAGGATATTAAAATTAGTTACAGTTTAAACAGTACAAAATTCCCGGACAGTTTTTTAGAGATATGGAAAAAATTTAAAAAGGTAAAGATACAAATCTCCATAGATGATATTGAAGATAGAAACCACTATGTACGATATCCATCAGACTGGAATACAATAATGACTGCTTTTACAAAAATTGCTAAATATAAAGATGTATTTGAGTTAGAGATATGCCAGACTGTTAGTGCTTTAAATGTTCATAATTTAAGTAACTTTAAAAACTTTTTTAAAGAATTCGGATTACTTTTTTCTCACAACTACGTACATTATCCATCTCATTTACAGGTTTCGATCTTACCAGAAGAATTAAAACAACAGGTTTTAGAAAATAATTCAGATTTAACAGAGATGGAAATAGATAGACTAAAATCTGAACTATATAAATCAGCTAGTCCAAAAGAATTAGATAAATTTAAATCCTATATTAATTTACTTGATAGAGCAAGAAATTTAAAAATACAAAATTACCTACCTGAGTGGGAACCTTATTTTAAATAAAGAATTATGAAAGACAGTAAAACATTATGCACAGCTCCGTGGATGCACTTACACATAATTAACGATGGAAGAGCATATCCTTGCTGTATGACTGAAATTACTAACGAATTAGCAGTAGGTAATGTTAAAACTCAGACACTAAAGGAAGTAGTAAACAGCCCTAAGATGAAAGAAATGAGAAAGGGAATGCTTGAAGGTAAACCTCTCCCAGCTTCCTGTGAAAGATGTAAAGGAAGGGAAGATGCTGGATTTAGTTCAATGAGAATAGGCATGAACAATAATTGGTACGATAAAGTAAAAGACCTAATAGAAAATACAAAACCAGACGGAGAAGTAACAAATTTAAGACTTCTATATTGGGACATAAGATTTTCTAACTACTGTAATCTAGCTTGTAGAACCTGTTCTCCTACATTTTCAACTTCTTGGGCAAATGATTATATAAGATTAAGAGACCATAATGATAATATTGAAACCGGTCTAATAAATTTAGATAATGAAACTAATTTCTGGAATGAGTTAGATGCCAATCTAGATGTAGCCCAAGAGATACACTTCGCCGGAGGAGAGCCCGTATTAATGCCGGAACATTGGAAGCTTATTAGCTTCTTAGAAGAGAACCAGAGGTTTGATACAAAATTAAAATATTCCACCAATGCTACAAAATTAGTAGTTAAAGGTAGAAATATTATTGATGTATGGAAAAAATTTAAAAATGTACATTTAAGTCTATCTATAGACGGAACAGGCGATGTATTCGAACTTACAAGACATAAAGGCAATTGGGAATCTACTAGAAATAATTTAATTGAGATTTCTAATAGCAATATAGAGTACTGGATACATCCTACCGTTAGTATATTAAACATTTTTAATATAGTAGAACTACATAAAGAGCTATTTGATTTAAATATTATTCCAAATGAAATAAGAGAATGTGAAGTAGGAAAATCCGGATATAATAGTAATGATTACTTTATTAAAAGATTTCACATCAACCCTTGTGTGACCCCAGATATTTATTCAATAACCAATATACCTGAAAATCTAAAAGCAATAGCTACACAGAAAATTAGAGAATACGCCAATACAAGTCTAAAAGAAAACGGGATACCGGTATCGGGTTGGGAATCGTTAATTAGTATTATGAATAGCCAACCATGTGATATGGAAGTATTCAGGAGATTTGTAGAGACTACTAAGAAATTAGACAAAATGAGAAATCAAAATTTTGTTGAAACGGTTCCTGAATTTAAACCTTATTTTTAATATGCACTACCTTTACGACTACTTATGGGAATCTCCAACTGAATTTGGAGTTAGAAATCTTTTAAGAAGAAACCACCTAGCTTATTACACAGATGAAATAATAAAAAACTGTAATAAAACAGACCCAGGAGAGGTGTACAGTGTAAGGTACTTAGATGAGGAAGAAGAGGCTGAAACCCTTGCAGCTATTAGTAAAAATACAACAGACCTAAAAGAAGGAGATGTATGTTATAACCTTGACCGTTTTGGACTAAGACATACAGGGGTGAACATACTTGAAGATGAAGTCGATACTTTAGTATTTGGATGTTCTTTTACATACGGAGTAGGAGTGCCATTGGAAAAAACATGGGCCTATAGTGTTAACACCCAAATTTTAGACAACCGATACATTAACCTAGCTATACCGGGAAGCTCAATTTCTAAAATTACAAGACTTTTATATAGTATAGCTCAATTTAAAAAGCCAAAAAGAATTATTATACTGCTACCGGATTACAACCGGGAAGAAATAATTACCGAAAAAGATAGTAACGCAAGTAAAAAAGTACGTAATAATTTTGAAACTATAAATTTTGTCCCTAGGTATCTACCTGAAAACCAAGAGGTAATGTACCATATTAAGAGGTACATGAACACACTAGTTACGGAAAATAACAAAGTCAATACATACAAAAATCTACAAATTATTAAGTTTCTCACAGACCAGCTGAACATAAAGTTATACATCTCCAGCTGGTGCCCTTGGACTTACTCAACTTTAGAAAAAGTATTTGACACAACTCAAATAGCACCATATTTTGAATTTAAAAATGATGCAAAAGATAACCTATATGCTAGAGATGGAGGACATCCAGGTTTGGTAGATAATAAAGAGTTTGCGAACGACTTACTAAAGTTTATAACTAATAAAGAAAAGGTACACCACAATGTCATTTAATCATTACTTAGAAATAAACTATAACCAAGCTATAAATTTCGGTTTTGATAAATTAAATACTAAACCAGACATCGGGTTTGTACACGGTAGTCCGATACTTGAAACTCTAGTCTTTAAAGAAAGCACATCGTACTTTATAGAAACTGGTAAAAAATTTATATACCCAATCTCAGGATTAAGTGAAACTATGTATATCTCTCCTGCTTTTTTATTAGAAAGCAATGTTATTGAAGCATGCAAGAATGGCCTGTGTAAAGTAGGTATAATGTACGATACAGAAGGAACAACATATCAGGACCGGTACCTTTTTTGGCTAGAAGAATTTGCAGAGTTAAATGAATTAGATGAAACTAACTTTTTTTTCGCACATGGGAATAGACAGTTAATACAAACCTATAGAGATTTTTTAATAAAGAAAAGAGAATTAAATCCTACGTTAGAAGTAAAACCTAAAGTTGAGATTTTAAAATACTCTTATTTTGAAAATTTTCCTTGGTTTATTCCCGGTGATTATAAATTAAGAAAATCAAAAACTAAAGAGCAATTATTAGAGCACTTCAATAAAATATTAACCAGGAACAGGGAAGAACAAAAAGTAAAGCATTTTTTATGTTTGAACAGAAGACCGAGACTAGGTAGAGTATTAATATTTGGAGCTATTGAAACTAACCCTTATTTAAGAGATAAGACTATACTAACAATGGGTCCTCATGAACTTCCTGAGGGAACAGAGTTTCGACCGTTAAAAGCAATAGAAAGGAAATATATCCCATCTTGGATATATGATTATGTAGACTCATACGACTTTGAAAAACCCATACATGTAATAGATAATCCAGATAATAGTAATAAAGCACATGATATAAATCTTGAGTTTCACCAAAGTACATTTTTAAACGTTGTTACAGAAACACTATACAATAAAGAGATAATGTTTCTTTCGGAAAAAATATTTAAACCAATGTATATGCTACAACCTTTTGTAGTGATTGGAAATCCTAATACTTTAAAAGAACTTAAGCAACTTGGGTATAAAACTTTTGATAGATGGTGGGATGAAAGTTACGATGAAGAAGAGGACTTGGTACAAAGAGTGTTAAAAGTAGAAATAATTTTAAATAAACTAAGTAAGTTAAGCTTTGAAGAACTCTACAAAATTACTCAAGAAATGGAAGAAACATTAATACATAACTTTAACAGATTTCTATTTGAAAGTAAACAAGAAACATTAGATTATTTAAATTTTCTAACTTTTCAACAATATTTTGAAAAACTACCTCCATATCAATATTAATGAAAAGCAACCTTATAACCTTTGGATGTAGTTATACTAAATTTGATTGGCCAACTTGGGCAGATTTTCTTAGTTCATATTACAGCACATATACAAATTATGGAAAAGCAGGATCAGGAAACAGAGCGATTTTTCATAAAATTATTAAATACCTAGATTCAAAAGAAAATTTTACACAAGATCAAGTTATAATTCAGTGGAGCAGCTGCGCTAGAGAAGACAAATACGATAAACATTCTAACCAGGAATATCTTTGCGCAGGAAATATTACTAATAATCCTTTCTATACCAAAGAATATGTAGATAAGTACTTTTCATTTCAACAAGACTTAGTAGAAACGGTAAATTACATAAAAACGGTAAAAGACCTACTTGAATATCATAACATTAAGTACTTAATGACTTTTATGTTAGATTTAAGGATAGGCACACATTTAGGAGAGCCGGGATTCAACAGTAACTTTGAATACTTAACTGAGATAGAGTTAAATAAATGTAAACCTATATTTAAAAAACTTGACTATTTAGTTGATAATAATTTTACCGATTTATGTATTACTATGCACCAATTAGACTGCAGTGATAAAGTATACTGCTTCTCCCCTAAAGGAGAGGTAAACCCAGACTCTCACCCTAGTCCAAATCAGCATTACAGTTTCATGGAGAAGTATTTACTCCCTAAACTAAAATACATACAGCAGAAAGAAACCCCGGTATCTATCAGTCTATTAAAAGACTGGAATAATTTTGCTAAAATTAAAAAAAATTTAGAAGATAAGTTAGAGTATAAACCTTCAACCTGGCCTACTAAAACTACAATGAACTTTTAACAGTGCTCTATTTATAAAAATAATAAATGTTAGTATGAAAATAGGCTTTATAGGAGTTGGAAAACTCGGAAAAGATGCTGCCGAAGTAATGGCAGAAAAACACGACGTTATAGGTTACGATGTAACAAAAGTTGAACCGGAAAACTTTAATATGGTAGAAACCATAGGAGAAGTTTGTAAAGGTAGAGAAATGATATTTATAGCGGTTCCAACACCTCACGATCCTGCCTATGATGGTAGGTATCCAACAGCACATTTACCAAACAAAGACTTTAACTACCAGATTGTAAAAGACGTACTTACTGAAACAAACAAGTATGTTACAAAAGATCAATTAGTAGTTTTAATCTCAACTGTACTACCAGGAACAATTAGAAGAGAGTTTATAGATTTAATTCCTAACGGAAGATTTATCTACAATCCTTATTTAATTGCAATGGGTACAGTTAAATGGGATATGGTTAATCCTGAGATGGTTATTATTGGAACTGAAGACGGTTCAATGACCGGAGATGCTAAGATGTTACTCGATTTTTACAAAACGTTTATCACAGAAGGTACACGGTATGAAGTAGGAACTTGGGATGAAGCAGAAGGTATTAAAATATTTTACAATACATTTATTTCTACAAAAGTAACTTTAGTTAACATGATACAAGATGTTGCCGAAAAAGGAGGTAATATGAATGTAGACGTAGTAACAGGAGCATTAGAAAGATCCACATACCGTATACTCGGTAAAGCTTATATGACAGCAGGTATGGGAGATGGAGGAGGATGCCACCCAAGGGACAATATCGCCTTACGTCATATGGCAGAAAAGTTAGGTTTAGGGTATGATTTATTTGATGCAATAATGAATGCTAGAGAGAAACAAGCTAAAAATCTTGCAGAGACTTTAGTTAAACACGCTCAAGAAAATTCCCTACCTATAACAATACTCGGTAAATCTTATAAACCGGATGTACACTACGAAGACGGTTCTACAACTATACTAACAGGTTATTTCTGTGAAGAATTAGGAATAAAACCTGAATTTGATTTAGAAGTTCCAAATAAGGCAGTTTATTTATTAGGACATATGGGTAAATTTCATGAATACCGGTTTCCTGAAGGCTCTATAGTTATCGATCCATGGAGAGCATATAAATCAGATAAAGTTAAAGTAATACATTACGGAAACACCCGACTGGGATGAAAGCAGTAATACTTTCAGGATATTTAGAAAACCTATCAGACAATATTAAATCCGTTTTAGATCTTAAAACAGATATGTTTGTACATACCTGGAAAACCAAAGAGAATGAAAGATGGGTAAAAAAGCTACAGAGGTATAATAAATTTTGTAACTCAATTAATATTATTGAAGAAGAACCTAAATTCGAAAAAAAATTATATTCTTATGTATATTCAACTTGGCGAGCTGTAAACTTGATCACAGAAATTGAACAGTATACATCTATTTTAAAATTCAAACCTAATCTAGATACATATAACATAGAGTATAAAGGAAACTTAGAATTTTACTTTCAAAAAGCTTCTATACAATCTAGACCATTACTACAGGGGATTAAAAAAGAAGAATGTTTTTACGGGTCAATTTACTACCAAACTATGGATGAAAGAATGTTCTCTGGGTATCCGTTGGGATTTAGGAAAGTATTTCATACATTGTATAAAGAGTTTCACCTAAATATGGTTAACTTAGACAACCAATTATCTTTAAAGTACGGTAATGACTACGAAGGTAGTATTTTTTGGAAGGAGTGGTTTGAGAGTAAAGGAATAAAACTAATACAAGATTTAGATTTAAAAATACCTAATAACAGACAGTTATGAAATTAACACAAGAAGAGTTACAGACAATTAAAGAAGTTCAACAACGTCATGCTGCAATTAAAGAAGAATTGAGTTCAATTGGACAAATTAAACTTAATTTAAAGATGAGGCAATATAAGCTTGAAACTTTTTACTCCCAAACGATTGAAATGGAGCAAAAAACAGCAGCCGATATACAAGCTAAATACGGGAAAGGTAATATTGATATAGAAAGTGGAGAATTTACTCCCATTCCGTAGGAAGGTTTAATAACTTTTAGTCTATTTATATACGTAGTTAAATACCGTTTGCTTACCAACAGGTTTAGATATTCTACATATATTTATAATAGACACAAAATAAATTTTACCTAACATGGCAGAAACAATAATCTCACCAGGTGTATTTCAAAGAGAGAATGATATTTCATTCATCCAACCCGCACCAGTAGAGGCAGGAGCAGCAATCCTTGGACCAACAGTAAAAGGACCGGTTGAGATTCCTACAATCGTTACTTCTTATAACGACTATACAAGAAAGTTTGGAGTAACATTTGAATCAGGATCAGATAAACATGAGTTCTTAACTTCAATGGCTGTAAAAAGCTATTTTGATCAGGGAGGAAATACTTGTTTAGTAACAAGAGTAGTAAGCGGTTCTTATACAGCAGCAACTTCTACAGACATCACAGATGTATCAGGATCTGGAACTTCACCTTTTGAACTAGAAACTTTAGGTAAAGGTGTTATCTACAACAACCATTCAGGATCAACTTACGGTGAACAAAACTCAGACGGCTCTTTAGTATCCGGTTCTTCTGATAACTTAAGATTTGAAATCTCAAATGTAGACAGTACAAGAGGTACTTTTGCTTTAGCTGTAAGAAGAGGAGATGATAATACTAAAAATAAAGTAGTATTAGAATCATTCGTAAACTTATCATTGGATCCTAACTCTCCGAATTATATTGAGAAAGTTATCGGTAACCAAGTTAAAGCAATCTCAGGAGATGCTTCACAAGTAACCGTAACAGGAGATTATGTTAATAAGTCTAACTTTATTAGAGTATCAGCAGTTAACTCTCCAACACTCAACTACTTAGAAAACGACGGAGTTACTGTAAGAAGTAATTACGCAGATTTACTTCCTATCGCACAGCAAGGAGGATTCCAAGCAGCTACAGGAGATGTAAAAGGAGGAGCGTTACTCTACAATAACATTTCTACTCAAACTCAAGGTTTAGAAGGAGGTAACTACGATAACGTTATTACATTATTAGGAAATGCAGATGATTACCAGTTCAATGTTATCTCTGCACCTGGTTTAGTTAACGCTTTACACGGTACACAAGTGGATAATCTTATCTCTCTTGTAGAATCTAGAGGAGATAGTATAGCAGTAGTAGATTTAGTAGCTTACGGGTCTACAGTAGCAAATGCAGCAACAGAGGCAGCTGATCAAAACAGCTCATATGCAGCATCTTACTGGCCATGGTTACAAACTCAATCTTCTACAGGTAAAAATGTATGGGTACCAGCTTCAGTTGTTATCCCAGGAATTTACGCTTTCACTGATGGAGCAGCAGCACCATGGTTCGCACCAGCAGGTCTTGTACGAGGAGGAATCGTTGGAGTAATTCAAGCAGAAAGAAAGTTATCTAGAACAGATAGAGATACTTTATATAACGGTAAAGTTAACCCAATCGCTACTTTCCCTGGAACAGGTTTAGCAGTATTTGGACAGAAAACTTTACAAACTAAAGCTTCTGCTTTAGATAGAGTAAACGTTAGAAGATTATTAATCGACCTTAAGAAGTTTATTGGTGATCAAGCACAAAACTTAGTATTTGAACAAAATACTATTACAACAAGAAATAAATTCTTATCTACAGTTAATCCTTACTTAGAATCAGTAACACAAAGACAAGGTCTTTATGCTTATAGAGTAGTAATGGATGATACAAACAACACAGCAGATGTTATTGATAGAAACCAATTAGTTGGTCAGATCTTTATACAGCCAGCTAAAACAGCAGAATTTATAGTATTAGACTTCGTAGTAGAACCAACAGGAGCTTCTTTCGCAGGATAATTTTTTAAACGATATTTATAATAAAGCAAATATAACATGGCAGTATTAGATCCAAACGAAATAATGTTCAGAGCATTTGAACCAAAAGTACAAAACAGATTTGTTATGTACATGGATGGAATTCCTTCCTTCTTGGTTAAAAATGTAAAAGCTCCAACATTTACAGATAACGTAGTTAAATTAGACCATATTAACACATACAGAAAGATTAGAGGAAAAAGAGAGTGGGAAGATATGACCATGACACTTTACGATCCAATCACTCCATCAGGGGCACAAGCTGTAATGGAATGGGCACGTCTATCTTACGAATCAGTAACCGGTAGAGCTGGTTATTCAGACTTCTACAAAAAGGACTTAACTTTAAATATTTTAGGGCCTGTTGGAGATATTGTAGGAGAATGGATTATCAAAGGTGCTTTCTTAACAAATGGAGATTTTGGTCAATTTGACTGGGCTTCAGATGAGGTAGTAGACCTAAACATTACAGTAGCAATGGACTACTGTATCTTAAACTACTAAGACAAAACAATATAATTTATAAAGACCCGGATTTAGTCCGGGTTTTTGTTGTTTATAAAATAAAATGTTCTTATATTTATATCTAGAACTAGTTACTATTAAATAAAATTTATGGAATCAAAATTTCAATTACCTACCGAAACGGTAGAATTACCATCTAAGGGTTTGCTTTATCCTGAAGATTCTCCATTAGCTAAAGGTACTATCGAAATGAAGTACATGACTGCTAAAGAGGAAGATATACTTACTAATCAAAATTATATTCAGAAAGGAACAGTAATTGATAAATTACTACAATCACTAATTGTAGAAAAAGAAGTTGAATACAATCAACTACTAATTGGTGATAAAAATGCTATAATGGTAGCAGCACGTATTTTATCTTACGGGAAAGATTACTCTTTTAATTTTAAAGGTGAAGAATTAACTGTAGACTTGACTTCACTAAATCCTAAAGCAGTTGATTATAGCTTGTACGAAAGCCGCAAAAATCAATTTACTTTTACTTTACCCACATCAGGTAACGTAGTAACATATAAAATACTTACTCACGAAGATGAAAAAGCTATTGATAGGGAACTACAGGGACTTAAAAAACTTAATAAAGAGGAGAGTTCTGAAGTAACAACCCGATTAAAACATATGTTACTTTCAGTTAACGGCCTTTCTGATAGAAAAGAAGTTAGAGATTTCGTTGACGGATACCTTCTTGCTAAAGACGCAAGAGCGTTGAGAGAGGAGTATTCTAAAATAACACCTGATGTAAACTTAGTTTTTCCATATGAAAATGAAAATGGCGTAGAGGAGGACGTTGACCTTCCAATAGGTCTTAACTTTTTTTGGCCTGACGCCTGATTATAAACTGTATGTTTACAGCCAAATACATGAAATAGTTTTTCATGGAAAAGGAGGGTATACTTGGTACGATGTATATAATATGCCAATCTGGCTTAGAAGGTTTACATTCCAAAAAATACAAGAACACTACTCTAAACAGCAAGAGCAAAAAAACCCAACTCCAAAAACTCAAAAGAAGGTACATCAACCTAATATAGGTCCTTCTTACAGCACAAAGGCTTCTAAATAATTAGAGGCCTTTACTATTTATAGTATATAGATTTACCGTTAATGGAAAAACAGAATAAACAATCCGAAGAATTAGGGAGATTAGCAAGCGTAGTCGTTGGGCTACAGGAAGCTATACGATCTCTTAATGCATCTATAGCACAGACAAGTAAAGAAGCAGCAGCTGTAACAAATGAAGCAGCATCTGTATTTACATCTCAATCAAGGGTAGCAGACAGTTTGGCCGGTAAACTACAAGGGTACTCAAAAGAGCAGTTAAAAATAAAAGGAGAGTCAAAAAAATTAGAGAAAGACTTAGTCAAAGCTGCAAACGAAAGAGTAAAACTACAAAGTAAAATAGTATTCTTTGAGCAGAAACTTGCTACCGCTACAGGAGAGGAATCTAAAATCCTTGCAAAACTAATTACACAGTATACAGATAAGGTTAACTTACTAGACGAAGCAACAGAACATGCCGGTGATTTAAAAGATATTCTAGAAGAAATAGATAAAGAAGTACAGTTTTTCGATGACATGGCTGATCTTGTTAAAGATGTACCTATACTCAGTAAACTTTTTAGTGATTTCGGGAAAGCAGCAAAAGCAGCAAGAGAAGCAGATGGAAACCGATTTCTAGCAGGAGCTAAAGTACTAACTGGCTCCATTGCAAAAGCAGGAAGCGCTCTTGGTATGACAATTGCGGTTAAAGGATTAAAACTCACTAACGATCAAGTTACCGATCTTTCAAGAAATCTTAATATATCTAGAGATCAAGCAGCAGCACTTAGAGAAGAATTTAGTGCTCCAACATTATTTGCAATTCAGGACCTAATAGAAGCTCAAGCAGCTGTTAATAAGGAACTAGGCTCTACAGGAACTATATCAGCAGAATCCGCTGAATCAATGGCGTTAATGGTTAAACGTCTTGGACTAAGTAATGAACAAGCTGCTAAATTTCAAACACTCTCTGCAACTACTGGAAAAACAGTAAAACAGATAACAGAAGAACTCACCGGTCAAGTCCTTGGGCTAAATATTGCTAATGACACTGCAGTAGATTATAAGCAAGTGATGAAAGACGTTGCTGACGCATCTGCAGCAACCGTAATCACTACCCAGAAATTTCCCGGAGGTATAGCCAAAGCCGCTTTCCAAGCTAGAAAATTTGGTCTAACTTTAGCACAACTTGAAAGTTCCGCTGGTGGACTATTAAACTTTGAGTCTTCTATAGAAGCAGAATTAGAAGCAGAGTTACTAACTGGTAAGCAATTAAATTTAGAGCGGGCTAGAACAGCAGCCCTAACAGGAAACACAGCTGTTTTAGCAGAAGAACTTGCAAAAAACTTCGGGTCTTTTGCAGAGTACTCAGAAATGAATGTACTCCAGCAAGAAGCTCTTGCTAAAAGTATGGGTCTTTCACGAGAGGAAGCATCTAAAATGCTACTTCGTAGAGAAACACTAAAAAGTTTAGATAAAACACTACTACAAGATAGATTTAAAGAACTTTCACTCGCTCAACAAGTTGCAGTACTAGAAGGTAAAGGGTTAGATAGGGCAGAAGCATTAAAAAAACTAGGTAAAGACGAAATAGATTTTCAAAAATCTAATATGTCTAATGCTGAAGCAACAGCAAACCTAACAACGCAGATGCAAGAATCTATGAAAGCTTTTAAAGACCCGCTCAATATAATAGCTAATATAATGTCCTTCTTTGCAGGTCATGCAGGTACTGCTTTAATAGCTTTAACAAGTTTGGCAGCTCTTAGGTTTGGAAATATATCTAAATTAGGAAGTGTTTTTAAAAGTATTGGAAAAATATTCAGCAAAGGTGGAGAAAAAGGAGGTTCTAACTTTGCAAAAGCTTCAGCTAAAAATTTACCCGATAAACAAATACTTTCAGATTTTGGAGGAAAAACTGCAATGCAAGAAGTAAAAGCAGCAGAAAAAGTAGGTGCTAAGGGTATGGGAAAAATGGCTGCCAAATTTACCGGTAAAGGGTTAGTCAAAAGAATACCCATCTTAGGATCTGTACTTGGAATTGGATTTGCTATTGATCGATTAATAAAAGGAGATCTTACAGGAGCCGGTCTTGAAACATTATCTGCAGCAGCAGGTCTACTCGACTTAGTAGCACCAGGTCTTGGAACTGTATCTTCACTCGGTATAGACGCTGGTATAGCAGCTCGAGACTTAAGCAATTCCGGTACTATAACTCCTACAGCAAACGAGGAACCTGAACTGGCAACAGGAGGGATAGTTACCAGCCCTACAAGAGCATTAATAGGAGAAGCAGGCCCAGAAGCTGTGATACCGCTCAATCAACTATATGCAAAACTTGACGAATTAATATCAGTTGTTAAATCAGGAGGGCACGTATACATGGATGGAAATAAAGTTGGACATACACTAGCTTTATCAACATATAAATCATACTAAACTATTTATACTAAAAAGATATGGCATTATTAGATAAACTAACACAATCACCCTACGGATTAAAAGGTCAAACACCTTCTAAACTACCTGGTGCAGATAAAGCTTCGACTTTACACAACACCACCTCTATTAATAACACCCCAGAAGGAGAATATCCAGCGTCTACTTTAGACTTAAACGGGAAGATAGGAGCAAAGTACGTAGATAACTTACCCAAGTAAGACTAAATGGCTATTCTAAGAAACTACATAGAGGGTAACTTAACCCAGTTGAATAAACTGAAGTATGGAGATACCGCTACCATAGGTACAGAACCTATTGTACAAAAAACCATACCTACAGATATAAGACAGGCTGGACCGTCCTCAAATCAAGCTTCTAAAAGAATAGACGATTTAAAACGAATTGGAACTATACTAACCCAGAAACCTGGTCTAAAGTACCTTGCTAACGAAACAGCTTTAAATGCAGCTAAGGTAACACCAAAAAGTGATCCGAATAAAACAGTAGCAGGAAATATATTAAGCGGTATAGGTGCAAATCTTTTTAACTCTGTTAAAATTATTGGTTCTACCCTAGCTCAAGTTCCTTTGAATGGAACTGGTACTCATTTTGTCAAAGGTTTTGCAGGTAAAGGGAAAGGTACTTACTTGTACGGTAAAATAGATGTTGCCCCGCACGTTCTAGCAAGAAATGGCGCTCCAATACTTGCAGACGCAACATGGGCATCCGAAGCACCGGTCGAAGCACCTAGAGAAAGAGAAGTAGATAACACCCCTCAAGTAAGTACAAAGTTTCTTCCCTCAGACGGTAATGGAGTTCCAAAAGTAAACAATCCGAAAAATGAGGTTAGAAAAGAAAACCGAATTCTACTAGGGGATGTTGCAAGTATAAAACGTAATATTTCTGATTCATACGCTACAGGAAACTTTATACAAACTCAAGACAAAATAAATTTACTTGGACCATATAAAGGAGAGAAAAAACCGGCAAAAGAAGTCAACGATCTAATTAAATTTAGATTTAACGTCATAACTCCTGAAGATAACACATATTTACATTTTAGAGCTTACCTAGATACTTTTTCTGATAACTTTACAGGAAATTGGAATTCTTTTAATTATGTTGGAAGAGGTGAAAACTTTCATACATACCAAGGTTTTGATAGACAGATTAGCTTAGGGTTTAAGATAGCAGCTCAGACAAGATGGGAAATGCGTCCTCTATACCAGAAAATAGTTACTCTTGCTTCTACTACAGCTCCAACTTATCAAGATGGATTTATGAGAGGAACTTTAGTTAAACTAACAGTAGGAGACTATTTAAGAGAAGTACCCGGATTTTTATCAAGTGTTAATTATAGTTGGCAGCAAGACTATCAATGGGAAATAGCATTAAATAATAATGGAGCTGGTAATGGAAATACTGGAGTTGATAATGATCAGCAAGAATTACCTATGGTATTAGACTGCCAGGTAAACTTTACACCAATTCATACATTTACCCCTCAAACAGGACTGTATCACTATATTACTACAGATGTTGCACCTGAAACAAATCCTGAAACATTATTCTTTACAAAAAGTCAAAATGGTGAACCAGGAACTCCTGTAAGACAGCCCGAAGTAAAAGCATAGTTATATGAGTAGATATAGAGACATAGACAGCAGCGTAACAGAAGGAGGAACTAGGTACAGGAGTAACCCTATATACCCTACAGTTCCACCTACAGAAGACGATATTTACATTATAACAACTATAGGAGATAGGTATGATACACTTGCTCTGCAGTTCTATAAAGACTCATCTCTATGGTGGGTTATAGCATCAGCAAATAATCACCAAAGAGCTTCTTTAGCAGTTACACCGGGTGTTCAATTAAGAATACCAGCTGATAAGTCAAATGCAATTAAGTTATATAACGAGGTAAACTCAACAAGATAAAATGTCATTAGGATATAAACCAAGTTCAATAGTAGGAGGCCCTCTAGATGATACTGTAATCGATCAACTTTCAGTAAGAAAAGAGAAAGTATCTAAACAGGCTGGTAGGATAAATGAAGATATTCTATACCTGAATAGCAATACAGGTTGGGTAAAAATGACTTCTTCTGTAGACGTATTAAGTGAAAATGGTGGATATTCAAATTTACCCTCTAAAAATAGAGTGCTACTAGGAGGAACTTTAGCCAATAATAGAATACAAGGAGGTATCTTTAATGATAAAGACAATGCTTATAGTAAATCGGATACATTAGGATACAGACCAATGGCCGGTATAACAGGCTTCCAAGTAGAAGCTAAAAATAACTTCGGTACACTAAGAATAGCCTCAGTAGATTTCAAAGTTAACTCTGTAGAAGAGTTAGATGAGTTAGAGCAGTTATTTTTAAGACCAGGATTTTCAGTACTACTTGAATGGGGACATTCACTATATTATAATAATGCAGGAGTATTCCAAAATACTATTTTCCCTTTCCCGGATACGTTTTTTAATTCAATGAAAGGTCAGGATATACATGATCAAATCACTAGAATAAAAGAATACAGTTCCGGTAACTATGACGGTATGTACGGTATTATAAAAAACTTTGTATGGTCATTTAACTTAGATGGCGGTTATGATTGTAAAGTAGACATAGTATCAAAAGGAGAATTAATTGAATCACTTAGTATGATCATTTCTCCTTCATCAAATATAAATTTAGATACTTCTTCTCCATATTTTAATGAAAGTTTAAATACAACACCGTTACATGCTTTTCTTAATACAGTTAAGTATGCGGAAACTAGAAAATACTTTACTGGCCCTGTAGAAGAAGAAGATCTTAGTACAAATTCTATAACAGATGCACTAGAAAAAAATGTACCTCAATTATACAAAACACTAAAAACACAAGTAGAAGAAGTAGGAAGGTCTTTCCATGTAATAAGAACACAGCTTGATGGTAATATAGTAAATAACTCCCAACAGTGGACAAGGTATATTACATTAAGCACTTTGATGCAACTTATAAACCAGATCTTTACTTTAAAAAATGAACACGGTGAAATAATTAAATTCCACTTTGGGTCTAAAGGAAATGAAACACCTACTTCCTTTTTAACATTTGACGCTCATTTTGGATTAGATCCTCTAATTTGCGTACTACCTAAAACTAGTTCTTCTCTTCTTGCTGAAACTAGAGCATTACATTATAAAGTATCAGAACAAGGAAAAATACCTTTTAGTGAAGAGGATTTACTAAATATATATGTAAATATAGATTATATTTTAGGATGTGCAGATCAAACAATCGCTGCAGAAGATGTAAAAGCAAAAAGTGTCTTTGATTTCTTAAATTCAGTTATAACTGGAATACAGGGTAATTTAGGTGACATAAACGAATTTCAACTACATTACGAAGAATTTGAATCTACATACTATATTGTAGATAAAAAATTAACACCGGATGAAGGAGTATTAAAAGAATCTTTTGTAGACCTTATTGGATTAAATTCGACATTAGAAAATTTAACTTTTGCATCTAAACTAAGCAGCTCAGTTACTACTATGATGGCAATAGCTGCTCAAGCAGGAAGTACTAATGTAGGAACAGATATGCTAGCTATGCAAACTTGGCAGAGAGGTTTGGAAGACAGGCATAATAGACGGAAAAACGTAACTACTAATTCAACTTACGAAAAAGCTGAAATACCACAAGAAGATATTAAAAGGCTAGGTGAATTTGTTAAAAAATTAAATGGAGCAAATAAGTATTTTATAAAATACAATACTGAAGATATACAGGGATTAGGACCTACTTTCCGTCTATTAATGGTAAGAATCTTAGAATATTATTCAAAAAAGCAGAAAACTAATCCTGCAGGCCTAATACCTTTTGAGCTTTCTTTTACAATGAAAGGAATCGGAGGTATGAAAATTGGACAAGCATTCAGAATAGACGATACAATAATACCAAAAAGATATAGAGGTAGTATTGGATTTATGATTACCGGAGTATCACATTCAATTAAAAGCAGTAGATGGGTAACCGATATTAAAGCTCAAATGATAATCATAAAGAAACTTGACGAAGAAATACCCACATATGATATACAGAAACCATTAGAACAGGTAGATGACTTTGTATCAGAAGTAGCTGCAATTTCAGCAGGAAAAGGATTTAGAAAGCCTATAGCTGATTTAAAAGTTTCAAACAGAGGTTTACAAGAAATTAAAAAACACGAAGATCTCAGATTAAATGCATATGTAGATCCAGGCAGCGGATTCAACCCTATTACAATTGGGTATGGAACAACAAGAATAAAAGGAAAACCCGTCCAGCTTGGAACCACCATTACAGAAGGACAAGCAGAAGAATATTTTAAAGCAGATATAGCAGAATTTGAAAATCACGTTAAGAGGTATATAAGAGTAGATGTAACTCAAGAGGAATTTGACGCTTTAGTTTCGTTCACCTACAACTTAGGGCCAGGAAATCTAGCAAACAGTACCTTACGTAAGAAGATAAACAGTAAAGATTATGTAGCAGCAGCAGATCAATTCTTAGTTTGGAATAAAGCTGCAGGTAAAGTTCTACCCGGTCTTACAAAAAGAAGAGCTGCTGAAAAACAAATGTTCTTAACTAACTCACCAGGAAACCCAGCATAATGTACCTACCTAAGTCAAAATATAAAGCCGCTAAATACACCCGAGGAGAAGAATTTACATTACCTTCCGGTAGACCTTATACCGGATGGTATTTTGAGACATATAAACAGGAATTCTATACAGGTGAATCACCAGGTACAGATAACAAACTACTTACACAGTTAAGTAATGGCAGCGTAGAAGAGAATACACTCCGGTTTATTCCACAAAGAGTAGATGAATCAACATTAGATAGAACTAAACCTACCTTCAAAAGATACTATATTCAAGATACTAGGAATAAACGTATAATAGAAGTTTTAAAAGAGACGTATTATAAATTTACTTCTAAAACCTATATTAAAGGAGTTGAAGTAGAATGGAGAATTAAAGGTCCAGCTGAAACAGCATTTAAAGGTAAATACCTATATGAAGGAGCTGAATCTAAAAATAAAAAAACCATAGAAGGATTCGATAATCTACTTCCAGGATTAAAAGACTATATTAAAGACTACAAAGAGTTTGTAGAATAGAAAATTCTTCTTATATTATATAAAAGGTTATTTTAAAAATGTTTTATATAGTTGAAGAAGAATCTAAATTAGTCCATTTAGAGGGTTTAGTAAAATTAGGTTGTTATGTGGATGTAGTATCTTCAAATGACTTATACCATCCTAAACTTACCTCTACAATTGCCGTATATATCCGAATAGTAGGTAGTGAACAAGGATTCATTATTCCTATAAATCATGACGAAGGTATAAACGTACCAAAAGAACGTGTCTACAGACTTCTTTCACAAGCTTCAACACTCTACACATTAGACAAGAAAAACCTACTCTACCACTTTAATCTACAAGGTGCCATAGATCTATCGTTACTATACTCAATGGTAAAGTTTGATAGACTAGAGTATACAAAAGAGAACAGTACTTTAAATTACTTCTACAACAAATTTAAAGACTTTGAAAACATAAACCAGTTAATTCCTATATCTAAATTACATGAATCATGTGAGAAAATATTTGGACAAGTAGGTCATGTACTGGAATACACCATACCAAAAGGTTTTGAATTTTATAATACGACAGCTACTAATGTATTCTTCTTATTAGAGCAGCAAGGTTTAGGAATATACTATGAAAACTTTGTAAGGTTATTTACTCCCCGAGATCCTAAATATAATATTCAAGATAATATAGTTCTAACCCAATACAACCTGTACAATGCGACATCTAGACCTACTAATGCTTTTAATTCTGTTAATTTCGCTGCTATACCTAAAGATCCAGAGCACAGAGCTTGCTTCCACCCGACCGGTGATTTCTTTGTTGAATTCGATTTTGATGGCTACCACCTTCGTTTACTTAGCGATCAGATTGATTACCCTTTAACAGATGAATCAGCACACAAACAGCTTGCTAAACACTACTTTGGTACAGAAGATATTACTGAAGAACAGTATTTAGAGGCAAAACAGATTAACTTTCAGGCAATTTATGGAAAAATACCTGAACAGCACCGTAATTTAGAGATATTTCAAAAAATACAACAGTATATTGACGATATGTGGAACTTCTACAACGATAATGGAGTAGTCTACAATCCTATCTCGGATAAACCCTTCACCAAAGAGTTAAAAGAGATGCATCCAGCGAAATTAATGAACTATATGATGCAATCGTTGGAGACCGCAAGAAATATACTTATCTTAAAAGATGTACTAAGGTACTTAAAAGACAAAAAAACCAAAATTGTCTTATATACCTATGATGCTATACTATTTGACTTCTATAAAGAGGATGGGAAAGAAACATTAGAAGAAGTACAGAGAATAATGGAATCCGAGAAGAAATACCCGGTAAAATTTAAATTTAGTAAAGATCTTGTTTTATAAAACAGTTTAATATTTATATATGACACAAAATGTTGTAAGTCCACTGTTCGATTATGATATCGAGCCAATTTATTTAAATGAAGATATGAGTAACAAACTGTTTTGTACGTTTGCCACTGAAGAAACTTTGGCAGGAGTACTTGATACAATACAGGAAAGATACAAGATTATTTACAGCAAAATATTTGTCCTATATTCAAAAAGCCAAGACGAATACATCTGTACATATAATGTTGATTTTGGAAACGTAGGAACGTTTTTAGACAATACCATCCTGGTACATAGAAAAAAAGAATCGAATACCTTATATACGATTAACGCTTTGAATACCTTGATTAAGGAACTTAACGGAGGCGTACCTGACCCTAGCTACAGAGTCAACTGGGCAGATTATAGAAACTGTATACTACTCACTAAAGGTCCAGAACTAAAAAGAATCAACACTAAATTATTTCAAATTATTGAATTAGATAAATAAGGTTTAATAAAGGTTATGTTGGAGATCTCCTTAACAGGACATACAAAAGGAATTGGAAAAGCCCTATATGAGAGTTTATCTACCGCCTACTCAGTAAAAGGATACAGTAGGTCTAATAACTACGATATATCTACAGAAGACGGTAGGTTAGAGATTCTTAACGCAGCAAAAAATAGTAATGTATTTATTAATAACGCATACTTTGAAAATGCACAAACTGAACTATTTACATTATTCTTTACTGAATGGATTTACGATGAAAACAAAACAATTGTAAATATTTCCAGTCAATCAAAGTACCCAGGTATGAGTAAAAACTGGTCCGGATACTCAGCATACAAGGCGTCACTTAACCATCAAGCTTACCTTTGCGGATTTAAGACAGACAGGAAATGTAGAATTATTACTATAAATCCCGGGTTAGTTAAAACCAATATGACCCTCTCTACACAAAAAACCGGAAAAGGAATGCTAACCTCAATGGAAGTTGCATCAGCAGTAAAGTGGGCGATTGAGACTCCTCAACATATAGAAATTGGAGAACTCAGCCTCTGGTATAAATCTCCAGATCAATCAAGGTAGTATGAAAGTTAATAAATTTCAATTTAGGTGGGAAGAAGTTACTGCAGATAGTATTAATAATACACTACTCCCCGGGCTACGTAATTTAGAGATAAATCCGACTGAACTTTGTAACAGAACATGTAGTTTTTGTCCAAGAGTAAATGCAGAATTATATCCAAATTCTAACCTACATATGAAATTAGAAACAGCAAAACTACTTTCAGAACAATTGCAAGCAGCTAAGTATACAGGAGAAGTAGGATTTGTAGGGTTTGGAGAACCGGTATTAGCAAAAAACATACTAGACCTTCTAGCAGAATTTACACCGTATTTTTATACATACACCATGACTAACGGGGATGTATTCTTAAAGGGAAGACAAAAAGTTGAAGATTATATAAATATAGGAGTTCAACTACTGATTGTAAACTGTTATGATAACAAAGAGCATTTAGAGAAACTTTCACACCACTTTAAACCTTACGGTAATCAAATTAAAATACAGATTAGGCATTTAGAAGATACAGGTGAGGTTACAATTTTTAAAGAATATGGATTAACCAATAGAGGAGGAATATTTAATAAAGTAGAACCCCAACAAAGAGGATGTTACATTCCATTTTATAAAGCAATTGTAGATTGGAATGGAGACGTATTACTATGTAGTAAAGATTGGCAAAGACAAGAAAAAAATTTAAACAATATCACAAATAAACCCTTTCCAGAATTATGGACTAGTTCAAGATATAACCACATAAGAAAAACACTTTTAAAAGGGAATAGAATCGAAATACCTGCGTGTAAACATTGTGATGTAAATGGATTAAGAGTAGGGAAAGAAAGTGTTGAAGTTTTTAAAAATATACTTTAAAAGTTGGAAAACTAGAATTTAGTTCTTATATTGAATAAATAAGTTATAATTAAAATGTTATTATTATGGATTTGAGTGCAATTCAAGCAAAGCTAGATGCTTTGAGCTCTAATGGTCAAGAGAGAGAAAAAATTGACTATTCAACTATTTTTTGGAAACCGCAATTAGGAGAACAGACAGTACGTTTAGTTCCTTCTACTTATGATCCTTCCATGCCGTTTACGGAAATGAAATTCCATTATGGAGTTGGAAAGTACCCGATGGTAGCTTTATCAAACTTTGGTAAGCAAGATCCAATCGAGGAGTTCGTAGCCGAACTAAAAAAGACTTCTGATAAAGACAACTGGTCATTAGCGGGTAAATTGAATCCTAAGACTAGAATCTTTGCTCCTGTAATTGTTAGAGGAGAAGAAGAAAAAGGAGTTAGATTATGGGGATTTGGTATTACTATCTATAAAGCCTTACTAGCTATTATTTCTGACGAAGATTACGGAGATATTACAGACCCGGTAAACGGTACAGACCTTACAGTTACTATGACTGCAGGTAATCCTTACCCAGAAACCTCATTAAGACCTAAACGTAACTCTTCAGGTTTAACAGAAGATAGTGCGTTATTGGATAAGTGGTTAAAAGAACAACCAGACCCTAAAGAAGTTCATAATGAATACGATTACGCTTTCATTAAGAAACAATTACAAGGTTATTTAGATCCCTCTTCTGTAGCTGAAGCAGCTCCTGCTGCCTCAACAAACTCAAACATCGATACTTCTTTACCTGCAAGTTTAGGACAAGAGAAAGTACCTGCTGCGTTTACTACTGAAGCAGCAACTGTAGGAAAACAAGATACAGTTAGTAAATTTGACGATCTATTTAACGAGTAATATTTATGGCTAAGAAGAAAGAAGTACAAGAGGCCGCATCTGCGGCAGTCAAGAAGAATTTTAACCTTGGCAATTTTAAGAAGAAGAAAGGTTTTTCTGAAGCCTCGGTTAAGTTCAAACAACAAGAATGGATACCTCTTTCTCAAGCATACCAAGATATCACCTCCCTCCCCGGTATTCCTACCGGACACATCACACTCCTTCGCGGACATAGTGATACGGGCAAAACAACTGCCCTACTAGAAGCTGCAGTCAATGCCCAGAAATTGGGCATACTGCCAGTTTTTATCATATCGGAGATGAAATGGTCTTGGGACCATGCTAAAGAAATGGGACTACAGTTCGAAGAAGTTAAAGATGCTGATGGAACTGTAACCGATTATGAAGGTCACTTCCTATATGCTGATAGGGGTACATTAAATACTATCGAAGAGGTAGCAGTCTATATGGCTGACTTAATGGACGAACAGTCTAAAGGTAACTTACCATTCGATATGTGTTTCTTCTGGGATTCAATTGGATCTATTCCTTGTGATTTATCAGTACGTTCTAATAAGAACAATAATGAATGGAATGCAGGTGCGATGTCTACTCAATTTGGTAATAACTTGAATCAAAAGATTCTATTATCAAGAAAAGAGAACTCACCTTATACAAATACTCTAGTAGCTATTAATAAGGTATGGACACAAAAGCCTGAACACCCTATGGGTCAGCCTAAACTACAGAATAAAGGAGGAATGTCTATGTGGTATGATGCTACATTAGTAGTTACTTTTGGTAACATTACAAACCCTGGAACTTCTAAGATTAAAGCTGTAAAAGACGGCCTTCAAGTCGAGTTTGCCAAAAGAACTAACATCCAGATTGAAAAGAACCATATTGGAGGAGTTCAGTCTAGAGGTAAAGTTGTAATGACAGCACATGGATTCATCCCAGACGATAAAAAGGCTATTGATAAGTATAGAGATGCCCACAAAGAACACTGGTTAAAATTAGTTGGAAGTATCGACTTCGATCTTATTGAAGAAGGAGATATGGAAGAGGAAAAAATAACTACCGGAATTCTTGATTAATGGGGAACTATAGTAACATTTTAGATAATCTCAAACCCACCCCACCCCGAGAGCTGAATGACCATATCTTGGTCATAGATGCTATGAATATGTTAATTCGTAGCTTCTCACTGCTCAAAGCAATGAACCCATCAGGTCACCATGTAGGCGGCCTGGTAGGCTTCTTGCGATCACTGGGGTTTGTTACAAGAACTTTTGACCCTTCAAGAGTTATAATTGTATGGGACGGTAAGGGAGGTTCAGCTAACAGAAAAAATATTGATCCGAATTATAAAGCACAGAGAGCTACTTCAAGAATAACCCACTGGGGACTTTATGATACAAAAGCTGAAGAAACTGAAGCATTAATTGGACAGTTATTTAGAACTCAAGATTACTTGGAATGTCTACCAGTCCAGCAGCTTATGATGGAAAAATTGGAAGCTGATGATATTATAGCATATTTGGCTAAAACAGCTTCTAAGTCTAAAAAGAAACTAACAATAGTTTCATCAGATAAAGATTTTTTACAACTTGTAGACGAATATGTAGAAGTATACGCTCCAGTAAAAAAGAAAACGTTTACAAAAGGTAATATAGAAGAAGAACTTCAAGTTCTACCGGAAAATTATAATATTGTAAAAGCGTTATTAGGAGATAATTCTGATAATTTAGCCGGAGTAAAAGGATTAGGAATTAAAACTATTCTATCTCAATTTCCAGACCTAGTTAATAAACCGGGTATGACTCTTGATTATGTTTATAACATATGTGAAGAGAAGATGAATGAGAAGAAGATCTTTCCTAAAATAATTACCGAATGGGATAGAGTTGAAACCAACTTTAAACTAATGGACCTGCATATTACTGATCTTGATCAGAAAGAAATGGACCATGTTAAGGATGTACTTAAAGAGGAGGTCAATAAACTACAAACCGGAGCTTTCTTACATTTGCTTGATGAAGATAAGATTGAAGGTATTACAAAAAATACTGAAGGGTGGTTAGAAAACTTTAGAAGATTAACAGTAGTAAAGTAGGAAAATAGAATTAAAAATCATATATTTAAGTATAATAAAAAGGTTATTAGATGACATTAAAGAGCTTACAGCAGTACGGGAAGGGGTTCCAACTAAAAGTACTAGGATCATTACTCACAGACAAGAAATTTCTACTAAACGTTAGAGACGTACTCAAAGAGGACTATTTTGATGCCGATTCACATAAGTGGATTATCAACAACATTATGGAATACTTTGACAAGTACCACACTACCGTTACAATGGATGTGCTTAAAGTAGAACTTCAGAAACTAGATAACGAGATTTTAGTTGTAGCGTTAAAAGAAGAGTTAAGAAACTCTTATGCAGCCACCCAAGACGATTTAGAGTATGTACAGGAAGAGTTCTTAGGATTTTGTAAGAACCAGGAAATGAAACATGCAATCTTATCCTCAGCAGACTTATTAAAAGAAGGTGATTTCGACGGTATTAGAAATATGGTTGAAAAAGCAATGAAAGCTGGAATGGATAAGAATATGGGTCATGAGTACAACAAAGATGTAGAATCTCGATATAGAGAGAACTATAGACCTACCGTTCCTACACCTTGGCCTTTAATGAATGATGGAATCCAAGGAGGCTTTGGCCCAGGAGATTTAGTTATCGTATTTGGTAACCCAGGAGGAGGTAAATCTTGGACGATGGTAGCTGCAGCAGCTCATGCTGTTAAAATGGGGTATAATGTTAATTACTATACTTTAGAGTTAGGTGAAGATTATGTAGGTAAACGATTCGACTGTTATTTTACTGGATACTCTATAGATGAAGTAAATAAACATAGAGGAGAAGTTGAAAAAGTAGTTGAAGGTCTTAAAGGTAAACTTATTGTAAAAGAATACCCGCCTAAAGGAGCTACAGTAAACACTATTAAGTCTCATATCCAGAAATGTATTGATATGGACCATAAACCAGATATGATTGTAATCGACTACGTTGATTATTTACGTGCACCGTCTAAAGGTAAGTTCGCAGAACGCAAGGATGAAATCGATGATGTATTTATCGCTACTAAAGGGCTAGCCAAAGAGTTTCAAATACCTGTCTTAACCCCATCACAAGTTAACCGAATGGGAGCCAAAGATTCAGTAATTGAAGGAGATAAAGCTGCAGGTTCTTATGATAAAATGATGGTAGCCGATATCTGCTTATCACTTTCTCGTCAGAAAGAAGACAAGGTATTAGGTACAGGTAGAATACACGTTATGAAAAATAGATACGGCCAAGATGGTATGACTTATGATGTAATGATGGATACAAATAACGGTCATATTGAATTTAAAGGCAAAGCAGATCCTGCTGATTTAATGGCAGCCGATGATAAACCAGTTTTCTCTTTAGATAGAGAAACTATGGCTAAAGTTTTTGATAAAAAGTCATAACTTTTTGATCTGAAACCGAAATATATATTCTATTTATAACCACGTCCTCGGTGGTTTCCACTTGAGGATGTTTTTGTCTTAATTAACACCAAATATATAATTATATATGAGCTTATTGCAAGAAAGAGTCGTTTACAAACCATTTGAATACCCACAAGCTTTTGACTATTGGATGAAGCAACAACAAGCTCACTGGTTACATACAGAAGTACCGATGGCACAGGATGTTACCGACTGGTCATCCAACCTTAAACCCCATGAAAAGAATCTTATTGGAGGAATCTTAAAAGGATTTGCACAGACAGAAACAGTGGTGAACGATTACTGGACTAACCTTGTAACTACTTGGTTTAGAAAACCAGAAATTATTGCAATGGGTGTTACTTTTGGTTCTTTTGAAACTATACACGCCGAAGCATACTCATTATTAAATGAGCAGTTAGGTTTAGATAACTTTGCTGAGTTTATGGAAGATGAGGCTACTATGGCTAAAATTGAAAATCTAATGGAAGTTAGAGATTCTCATGATGCACCAGACTGGCACCAAAGAGCTGTCTCTCTCGCAATCTTCTCTGCTTTCACAGAAGGTGTTAACTTATTTAGTTCCTTTGCAGTGTTACTTTCATTTAAAATGAGAAACCTTTTAAAAGGAGTTGGACAGATAGTAGAATGGTCTGTAAGAGATGAATCTTTACACAGTAATGCAGGTTGTTGGTTATTTAAAACTCTAATGGAAGAACACCCAGAGTTTAAAACACCTCAACTTGAAGCAGATATTAGAGAAGCTGCAGCAGCAGCAATAAAATTAGAGTTTGACTTTATAGATAAAGTATTCGAAATGGGAGATTTAGAAAATCTTTCTAAAGACGAATTAAAAAACTTTATTAAACACAGAGTAAATACTAAGATGGGAGATTTAGGTTTAAAACCTTTAATACCATCAGAGGAAATAGATAAAGGAGCATTAAAAACTATGAAATGGTTTGATGCAGTTATCGCAGGAAAACAACAAACAGATTTCTTTGCCAATAGAGTAACAAACTACTCAAAAGGGCATATGGATTGGGATTCAGCATTTTAATATAAAGTTTTATGAAAAAATTAGTTAGGTACCCTAAAAAAGGGTATATAGGAGGAGTTTGTCACGGATTAGGAGAACATACAGGAATTGATCCCATACTTTGGAGAACTTTAATGTTTTTCTTCTTAGGAGGAATAGTTTATTTAGCACTTTGGGTTGTTTTAAAAAAAGGAGAATAATTTATGAGTATAGCAGTAGATACTTCCTCTTGGGAAGCAGGTAAAGATTATCCAGAATGGATGAACGAAGTTTCAATCGCAACAGTATCAAAAGGATACCTACTACCGGGAGAAACCCCAAAATTAGCATACAAAAGAGTTGCTTCAACAGTAGCCAAAAGATTAGATAGACCAGACTTAGAGAGTAAATTCTTCCGATATATGTGGAAGGGTTGGTTGAACTTAGCTTCACCGGTACTTTCTAATACCGGTACAGATAAAGGATTACCAATCTCTTGTTTCGGTATAGACACCCCTGATTCTATTAGAGGTATTGGATTAACTAATGCCGAACTCATGAGATTGACATCCCTTGGAGGAGGAGTAGGAATTGGACTTTCAAGAGTAAGAGGAAGAGGAGGAAAAATTGGTAAAGATGATATGGGTCAATCTGAAGGGATTGTGCCTTGGGCAAAAATTTATGATTCTACTATTATTGCTACCAATCAAGGAGCAGTAAGAAGAGGAGCAGCATCTGTAAACCTAGATATTAATCACCCAGACATTAAAGAGTTCCTACAGATTAGAAGACCTAAAGGAGACCCTAATAGACAGTGTCTAAACCTACATCAGTGTGTTGTAGTGGATGATAACTTTATGGAGAAACTCGACAGGAGAGTACCGGAGGCTATGGAGACATGGGTGGAAATACTTAAGTCAAGAGTTGAAACAGGAGAACCTTATATTATGTTTAAGGATAACGTTAATAACGCAAATCCTCCTGCTTATACAAGAAACAACCTAGATGTAACAATGACCAATATCTGTTCAGAGATTACACTACACACAGATGAGGAACATTCATTTATTTGCTGTCTATCTTCAGTAAACCTTACTAAATACCACGAGTGGAAAAACTCGGATTTAATTGAAACTTCAATTTATTTCTTAGATGGTGTAATGGAAGAGTTTTTAGTAAAAACTAACGGTAAAGAATCTTTGGTTAGATCACACAGATCAGCTAAAAAAGGTAGAGCGATTGGACTAGGGGTACTAGGATGGCATACATTTTTACAAAACGAAAGAATCCCTTTTAACTCTATTGCAGCTACATCTTATACACACCAGATTTTCTCTAAAATTAAAAATGAAGCAGAGGCAGCTTCAAGAAAATTAGCAGAAGAGTACGGGGAACCGCTATGGTGTAAAGGAACTGGTATGAGAAATACACACCTACTTGCTATTGCACCAACAGTATCTAATAGTACGATTTCAGGAGGAGTATCAGCAGGTATTGAACCAATCCCGGCTAACGTTTATACTTTTAACTCGGCAAAAGGTACTTTTATTAGAAAGAACCCGGCCCTAGAGTCATACTTAGAGGATAAAGGACATAACACAGATGAGGTTTGGGATCAAATTATGAAAGATAGAGGATCTGTAGCAAACCTACCAGAAGATATCATGCCAGTAGATGATAAAGAGATATTCTTAACATTTGCCGAAATAAACCAACTTGCTCTAGTAGAACAAGCTTCTGTTAGGCAGAAATATATTGATCAAACACAATCTCTAAACTTAGCGTTCGATCCAACAGATAGCCCTAAATTTATCAACTTAGTTCACCAAACTGCTTGGAAATTAGGAATAAAAACACTATATTACCTAAGAACAGATTCAGTTATAAACGGAGATATAGGTTCAAGAACTTCAGAAGACTGTTTATCCTGTGACGGATAAAAAAGTTGAAATGTTATGAATAAATTAGAAGAAATTTTTAAAGCTTGGAATATTGCCTTTAATCCAGATAATAAACAATCTGAATTAGCATCCCAAAGAATAAAAATTTGCAATGCCTGTGAGCATAAGAAAACAGATTTAGGTATTAACAGATGTGGAGTATGTGGATGTGCACTTAAAGGTAAAGTTTTTTCTCCTGTTATTGGAGCCTGCCCAGAAGGTAAGTGGGATAAAATAGATAAAGAAATTATGCAAAAAGAAGATCCAATTACAGCAGAAGATACAATATTTGTACAAATAGCATCTTATAGAGATCCACAATTAGTTCCAACGTTGAATGATCTATTTGAGAAAGCAGATTTTCCTGATAATTTAAGAGTAACGGTAGTTTGGCAAACTTCCAAAGAAGACCAGTGGGATAATTTAGACCAATACAAAGATGATAGTAGGGTTAATGTAGTAGAGGTCCCATATCAAGAGTCTAAAGGGGCTTGTTGGGCAAGAAATTTAATACAGCAACACTACAAAGGAGAGAAGTATACTTTTCAACTAGACTCCCATCATAGATTTATTGAAGGGTGGGATAGTATCTTAATTAATATGTTGAGGTCTCTACAACAAGAAGGGTTCAAAAAACCACTTCTTACAAGTTACATATCTTCTTTTGACCCCGATAATGACCCAGAAGGAAGAGTACAAGTTCCCTGGAAAATGGACTTCGATAGGTTTACCCCAGAAGGAGTTGTGTTCTTTCTACCTTCGACTATAGAAAATCACCAATATCTATCTAAACCAATAAGCGCTAGATTTTACTCTGCTCACTTTGCTTTTACAGTTGGGGAATTCGCTAAAGAAGTACAGCACGATCCAGAATTCTATTTTCATGGAGAAGAAATTAGCATAGCAGTAAGAGCGTATACACATGGGTATGATTTATTTCACCCTCACAAGGTAGTAGCATGGCATGAATATACTAGAAAAGGCCGGACTAAACACTGGGATGATAGCAAAACATGGTCACAGACTAATACGTATACACACAAAAGGGTAAGACAGTTATTAGGTACCGATGGGGAAGAAATGACTAATGATTTTGGAATATATGGATTAGGTACTGAACGTTCGTTAAGTGATTATCAAAGATACGCTGGTATCAGATTTAGAGATAGAGGAGTGCAGAAATACACTACCGGAAACTTTCTTGCCCCTAACCCTCCAGTAGACGATTATGAAAATTCATTCTTTAGTATATTTAAACATTGTATAAATGTACATAGAAATTCTTTACCGGAGACAGATTACGATTTACTGGTAGTAGCTTTCTTAGATGAGAATGGAGCTGATCTTTATAGAAAAGACGCAGAAAAAACAGAAATGGATCGTATTTTTAGCGCTGATGGTGAATGGTTAAATATTTGGAGAGAATACACCGGACCACTTCCTCATAAATGGTTAGTATGGCCACATTCGGTTTCTAAAGGTTGGTGTGATAGAATAGAAGGTAATTTAGGTAACTAACATGAATACACTTGTAACTGCAATTTATAACCACAGCCCTCATTCAAGAATAGGTGGAAGAGGTTATAGATGGGAAGATTATGTCGCCCCGTTTGAAAACCTACTACATTTAGGTTGTAATATTGTAGTCTATACTCAAGACGACCTAGTACAGGTTATTCAAGATTACTTTACCAAAAAAGCGTTCTTTAATTACAAAGTAATACCCTATAATCTCAACAACTATAAACACTCAGACAGTATATATAAACTTAAGGAGCTTTATAACATAATTGATAAAAACGGATTAGCTGAAGGTCGTTCAATTGTGGATAATGATAGAAATTACCATTTATGTTTATCCAAAACATACTTTGTTTCTGAGGTTATAAAAAATAACTACTTCGAATCAGAAAGGTACTATTGGATAGATGGAGGTCTATTTCATCATGGTCTATTTCCGGAAAGTTTAGGAGGGATAGAAAGAAGAACAGTACCTAATCCTGACAACTATTGGCCACAGAATAAAAAAAGTTTATGTAACCCCTTATTTTTTGAAAAACTCAATACAAAAGTAAAAGATAAACTACTGTTTATAGGAATAGACAGTTACTACAGCCGTCATTTTTCACTAATTAAGAGTAATTTAGCTGGCCCTGATAAAATTACCCATGTAGTAGGAGGATTGTTTGGAGGAGATAAAAATAAAGTCTTAGAACTATGTGAAAAGTTTGATGATAAAATTTCACAAGTTATTTCAGCAAAAATACTCACACTAGAGGAAGAGATACTATCTATAGTATATGAAGAAAACTTCTTAGACCAAGATTATATTAAATTCTCAGACTGGGGTCATGATATACCTACCGAACGAAACTATTTAGGGGTCCAACCAGGATCAAATTCTTTCTACAAAATTTTTAAAGATGAGTAAAGTTACTTTAGTTACCGGATTATGGGATATCAGTAGATCCGAATTATCAGAAGGTTGGGGAAGATCGTTTGAAGACCACTATATACCTAAGTTTAAAGAACTTTTAGAGGTACCGCATAACTTAATAATATTCGGTGAAGAGTCTTTGAGAGAAACGGTGTTTAGTATTAGATCTAAAGAAAATACACAGTTTATCGTAAGAGATAAGACTTGGTTTAATAACGAATTTTTTAATAAAATTCAAGAAATAAGAAAAAACCCGGATTGGTACAATTTAGCTGGATGGTTAAAAGAATCTACACAAGCTAGTTTAGAGTACTATAATCCGTTAGTAATGTCCAAAATGTTCTTACTCAATGACGCAAGAATAATGGATACTTTTGATTCAGATCAAATGTACTGGATTGATGCCGGACTAACAAACACTGTTCATAAAGGGTACTTTACATCGGACTTAGTTATAGATAAAATTAGTAAACAAGTTACTAACTTTAATTTTGTTTGTTTCCCCTACCAAGCTGAAAATGAAATACATGGTTTTAAATTTAAAGAATTATGTAATTTAGCTGGTAAAAAAGTAGAATTAGTAGCTAGAGGTGGATTTTTTGGAGGACCAAAAGACTCTATAGAACAAACAGTAAATATATACTATTCCCTACTTAGTGAAACTTTAGGAAATAGTTTAATGGGAACAGAAGAATCTCTATTTTCCATAATGGTATATAAATACCCAGATTTATTTTCATATAGTAAAATAGAATCCAATGGGTTGATGAGTTACTTCTTTGAAAAAGTCAAAAATAGTAAAGTTATATTTGAGAACGTTAGAGGAAAAGCTCCGGTTGATTACAAAAGGGTTGGATTATATGTCATAACTTACAATTCACCTACTCAATTTGAAACTCTTTGTAAATCTTTTGAACAATACGATCAACATTACCTGGACTTACCTAAAAAAGTACTCCTTAACAACTCTATAGATAGAACTACAGATATAAAGTATAAGGAGCTATGTGAAAAGTACGGATTTGAGGAAATAAAAAAAGACAACATAGGGATATGCGGCGGCCGTCAATTTGTAGCTGAACATTTTGACCAAGACACTACTACAGATTACTGTTTATTTTTTGAAGACGATATGTTCTTTTATAACGGTCAAGATGAAAGTTGTAGAAATGGTTTTTTAAGGAAAGTATCCGGTCTATATAAAAAATCTTTAGAGATAGCCCATAAAGAAGATTTTGATTACCTTAAGATGAACTTTACTGAATTCTACGGAGATAATACCCGTCAATGGAGCTGGTATAATGTACCGCAACATGTTAAAGATGAATTATTTTCAGACAGTAAAACAGAAGCCCCATTCTTAAAATTTAAAAACATAAAATCCTATAGAGGGCTACCTTACGCTACCGGTGATATCTACTATTGTAACTGGCCTCAAATAGTTTCTAAAAAAGGAAATAAAAAAATGTTTTTGAATACTAAATGGGACCACCCATACGAACAGACCTGGATGTCACATATATACCAAGAGACAGTCAAGGAAAATATAGAAACAGGTATACTATTGTTAACACCTACTGAACATGATAGGTTTGAATTCTACCCAAAAGAAGAAAGACGGGAAAATTAACCCTATTTATATTAAATAAGTTTTATACCAATCGTTTTTTAATATTTATACGCAAAACGTTTCTACAATATGAAATTTATATTATTTATAGTAGGTTTTATAGTTACTATGTCAGCTATTGGGTAGGTAAATTACCGCCCAAATTTTTTTCATCACCGATGTACGGAGATAAAACCCACTTCTCCGGTACCGTAGTCCCTTATAGGTTTTTCCAATTTTACCCCCTTTGTAGTTTATATTTCAAAAATAAGTTCATATATTAAGTTATATGTTATGTAGTATGAATTAACGAATAAATTATGAATGAACAAACATGTAATTTACCTGAAGTAGAACAATTAAAAACATTACTAAAAGAAGAAAAGAATATAGTCTGGTACATGAGATGCCCAATCGTAGAAGGATCACCAGCAGCCAAAAGATACTTAAAACAACAGATTAAAAAATTTAGATCAAAACAAAAAGAAAAATATGGAGGATTGTAGTTGGAATAACGAAAGATTCTTCTTATATTTATAGAAATAAAACAGTTATATATGTCAAAAACATCAGCAAAACAACGCTACACTCAGTTAATGGAATGGTTACCTACAGTTAAACAAGGTAAAGCATCAACACCAGGATCTAAAGCTCCTGCACGTACTTTTTCAAAAGCAGACACTTATAATAGAGACAAAAGATAATGAAAAAAATAATTAAATTTTATGCCGATTGGTGCGGTCCTTGTAAGGTATACGGGAAGTCTTGGGATAAGGTAGCAAAAAAGTATGACGGTCAAGTAGAATTTGTTAGTATAAACATTGAAGAAGATACTACAGGCTTAGCTGCACAATACAAAGTAAAGAGTATCCCACATACGGTCCTAATTAAAGAAGACGGAACCGAAGTTACAAAAAGTGGTAGAATATCACAAGAAGAGTTAGAAGAATTAGTTTTATCTTAAAAATCAAAATAAATGTTACGCAAACCAGATTCAATCCCAGCAGGGGATACAGTTATTACAGACCCAGTAATGGAACCGTTTTTTATCTCTAAATCTCAATCAGGCGGTTATACCGTTTACGAAAGAGTAATTAAAGGTAATAACGATACAGAGTATATTAAAACAGTATCTTATCCAGCTTCATTTAATGGAGCATTAAAAAGAGTAGCAAATGAAAAACTCAATAATGGTGAAAGTAAAGTATATTCTCTTAATGAGTATGTCACTCGTTGGGAAAATATTCAAAAAGAAATGTTGTCAATAACTTCAATTGAGTTGTAGACATGTTAGAAACGGTTATGCACGCCTTAGGAATATGTGGGGATGTTCATCCTAAATTAGTTGACACTATCCCTTTTATTCACTATCTTAATAATTCAGCGTTTGCCTATACGCTTAAGAATACCTGGCAAAATTTAATATAATTACAATGGCAAAAAATGTTGTAGTATCCTTATCAGGAGGGATGGATTCCTCTACTCTATTATTACGTGCTCTTTCTACGTATGACACAGTAACAGCTTTATCTTTTAACTATGGTCAGAAACATAGTGTTGAACTTCAAAGAGCTCAAGCACTTGTTGACTACCTTAAGTCTAAAGGTCAAAATGTTACTTACCAATTAATTGAACTAAATGGATTAGTTAACCTATTAGACTCAGCTTTAGTATCAGGCGGAGATGATGTACCGGAAGGTCATTATGAGCAAGATAATATGAAAGCTACTGTAGTACCTAACCGAAACAAAATCTTTAGCTCTATCACACAAGCTGTAGCTTTATCAGTAGCAAATAGAACTGGTAATAATACAGATATTGCTTTAGGTATTCATGCCGGAGATCATGCCGTATATCCAGACTGTAGACAAGAGTTTAGAGATGCAGATGATGAGGCATTTAGACAAGGAAATTGGGATGCTGATAAGGTTGGGTTTTTTACACCATATTTATTAACTGATAAGTTCGGTATTTTACAAGATGGTTTAATTTTATGTGATCTGTTAGATTTAGACTTCGATGAAGTTTACAAAAGAACTAACACCTCATACAAACCTTATCCATCAGGTAACTCAGATTACAAATCAGCATCTTCAGTAGAACGTATTGAAGCGTTTATTAAACTTGGTCGTAAAGACCCAGTTCAATATGAAGATGAAACTGGCCCAGTAAGCTGGGAAGTAGCTAAGTCTGCAGTTGAGAAGGTATTAGCCGATCACGCAGGTTAAAAGGATTGCCTCCGTAGCTCAGTTGGTAGAGCAGCTGATTTGTAATCAGCAGGTCATCGGTTCGAATCCGGTTGGAGGCTCAAGATTGCTCGAGTGGTGGAATTGGTAGACACGTTGGACTTAAAATCCAATGGACATTAGTCCGTGCGGGTTCAAGTCCCGCCTCGAGTACAAATAGGAAGATTGGCAGAGTGGTCGAATGCGGCAGTCTTGAAAACTGTTGACTGTAACAGGTCCGGGGGTTCGAATCCCTCATCTTCCGCAATATTGGTCTGGTAGTTCAGTTGGTTAGAATACCTGCCTGTCACGCAGGGGGTCGCGAGTTCGAGTCTCGTCCAGACCGCAAAATAAATTAATGGGGGATTAGCTCAGCTGGCTAGAGCGCCTGCCTTGCACGCAGGAGGTCATCGGTTCGACTCCGATATTCTCCACTTATTGGCCCGTTCGTCTAGGGGTTAGGACGCCAGGTTTTCATCCTGGTAACAGGGGTTCGATTCCCCTACGGGCTACAAAATGACTGGTCTATGGTGTAATTGGCAACACAGCTGGTTTTGGTCCAGTCGTTCTAGGTTCGAGTCCTAGTAGACCAACTAAACACAGGTATGAAAGAAAACTACATATGCTCAGTTCCGTTTACTTCGTTTGAAATTCAGGATAAAGAGAATTACCTGTGCTGTGCCTCTTGGCTTACTAAGTCTATTCCTAAAAGTGAATCTATAAAAAATTCATGGAATTCTATTGAAGCTAATGAAATAAGGGAATCTATTTTAGACGGATCCTATAAATACTGCGATGAAAATCAATGTCCTTTTTTAAATCAAGTACAGAAATTCGGTAGTATAGGAAAAGTAGAACCACTGTACTTAAAAGAACAACTACCTAGAGCACTAAAGCAGCAAATAAGTAACTTTGAGAATAAAAAATTAGAACCTCAAGTAATTCAGTTTTCTTTTGATAGAAGTTGCAACCTTGAATGCCCTACTTGCAGAATAGGAATTATTACTGCTAATAGTAAAAAAATTAAAGAAGTAGAAGCCACAATACAGGAAATAGAGGATACCTATTCAAATTCTATAACTATTCTTTACATAACCGGTTCCGGTGATCCTTTTATATCAGTAGGATTTAGAAATTTTTTACGGAATTTTAATAAAGAGAAGTATCCTAATTTAAAACAAATACATCTACATACAAACGCTACAAAGTGGAATAAGAAAATGTGGAATTCTATGAAGAATATACATCCATATGTTAAAAGTTGTGAAATCTCTATTGATGCAGGAACAAAAGATACCTATGAAAATATAACCCGTATAGGAGGTAAATGGAATGAATTGATAGACAATTTAAAATTTATTTCTACAATACCTACACTCAAAAGAATTAAACCTTCTTTTGTTGTGCAAAAAGGAAACTATAGGGAAATGAAAATATTTTACGAATTAATGGTAAGTGTATTTGGCAATAAAGCAAATATATTCTACGGTAAAGTTAACAATTGGGGAACCTTTTCTGAAGAGGAGTTTAACAAAATAAAAGTATGGGACAAAAAACACCCAGAATACAATAATTTTCTAAACGAAGTAAATAATACCCTACCTGCAAAAAATGCATGGAGTAATTTACAAGAATTTATAACTCCAACTAAGTATAACATATAAGAACGTTATGATACAATTAGGAATAGCAGCATTCTACCACGATTCAGCAGCATGTATCGTCAAAGACGGTAAAGTAATAGCCGCAGTAGAAGAAGAAAGATTTACAGAAATTAAACACGATGCTGCATTTCCTGTAAATGCAATAAAATGGTGTCTGAAAGAAGCAAGAATTAAAATCACAGACATAGATGAAGTATGTTGGTATGAGAATCCTGAAACTAAAAAAGATAGAGTTAATAAAATCTTTAATAAAAGACCATTTACTACTTTTTTTCTTCGGAAGAAATTCTTACGGGAGTTTAAAACAAAGAATCCGGCTACGTTATTACAAACTATTGGATACACAGGAAGGATATCTTTCGTTGACCATCATATGTCTCATGCTGCTTTTAGTTTTCTTACTAGCCCTTACCAATCTGCCGCGATTCTAACCGTAGACGGTGTAGGAGAATGGGAAACAGTAGGAATATACAAAGGTTCAGAAAACGGTATAGAGAAGGTGTTATCCATTGATTTCCCCAACTCTCTCGGTATGTTATACTCTACGGTAACATCTTATTTAGGGTTTAAACCTAATGAAGGAGAGTACAAGGTAATGGGTCTAGCACCGTATGGAAATGCCTCTAAATACTTCGATAAATTAGATAAGATATTTTGTCATTCAGATAATAAATTCTGGATAGATCAAAGATACTTTACTTGGGAGTATTCAGAACGTATAATGTTCAATAAAAAGTTTTGCAAATTACTTGGATTACCGCCAAGACTTCCGGAAGATGAATTAACACAAGACCATAAAGATTTAGCAGCAGCTTTACAAAAAATCTACGAAAGAGAATTTGTAAGACTGGTCAAAAGAGCTAAACTTATGACAAGAGAAGTAAATTTATGCCTAGGAGGCGGATGTGCCTACAACGGTGTAGCAAATTCATTAGCATATGATCATTTTGACAGTATTCATATTCCTTTTGCACCTTCCGATGCGGGATCAGCAATAGGAGCTTGTCTATATCAGTATAGAGGAGAAAGACAAGATAATTCATCACCATATTTAGGTCCTGAATACACTAATTTCATAGTTCAGAGTACATTACATGGGTATGAAGATAAAGTTCAATGGTTTAAATTAACAGAAGAAAAGTTAATTAAAAAAACAGCAGAACTTTTAAGAGGTCAAAATATAATAGCTTGGTTTCAAGGTAGAATGGAGTTTGGAGCAAGAGCTTTAGGAAACCGTTCAATTTTAGCATCTCCAAAAGATCCTAAAATGAGAGAGAAGCTAAATTACGTAATAAAAAAGAGAGAAGGATTTAGACCATTCGCTCCTTCCGTAACAGAAGAACAAGCCGATAGATGGTTTTATGTTCAAGAGAATATACCTTATATGAATCAAGTTGTAAACGCCAAAGTAAGAGACTTAGAAGCTGCAACACATGTAGACGGATCATGTAGAGTTCATACAGTAACTAAAAAACAAAATCCAAGATATCACGCACTCATTACTGAACTTGGTAGAATAGATGAAAAAGCAGTTGTACTCAACACCTCTTTTAATCTTAAAGATCAAACAATCACTATGACTCCAAAACAAGCAATAGAAAGATTTATAAATTCAGAAATAAACTATTTAGTAATCAATAATTTTTTAATAAGAAAAATATGAAATTAATACAGTGGATTAAAGCCAAAATTTGGGAATATAAAAAAGAAAAAGAGTATAAGAAAAAGATCGCTGAATTAAAAAAAAGAGATCCTTTTACGTATAAAAACTTCTAAAAAAGTTTGTAGATTAAATTTATATTCTTATCTTAAGATATAAGACGATAGTGTCGTAGCACCACTTTAAAAACACCGGAATGGCAATGTATAGAGCTAACCGCCCAGTAGATTTAAAAACAGGAGAAGATTTAGAACAAGATCTTAACAACCTAAGAGAGCAGATTGAAAAAGATCTGTACGAAGTCAATCAAAGACAGACTACACAAAAATTAAAGGATATACCAAATCCTAAATTACATCAAATAATCTCATTTGTAAAATCCGCCATACGAATTGTATTCTCATTTGTAGGTATAATAGGATTTTATGAATTGGGATTTTTTGGCTTACTAATAGCCGAAATAGTTGGTATTTACGAAGAATTAGTTTAAATTAAAGTTATGGGAAAATTTCAATCAACAAAAGTCTTTGACGGATTCAGTACGGTATTTCGTCAATGGAGGGCAGATGGTACTCACTGCCAAAAATTACACGGATACGGAGTATCTTTTAAACTATGGTTTGAAGGAGATCTAGATGAAAGAAACTGGGTCTGGGATTTCGGAGGAATGAAAAGAGCTAAAGGAACAATCGATGGGATGTCTCCTAAAGATTGGATGGACTATATGTTTGACCACACTTTTATCGTAGCCGAAGATGATCCATTCAGAGATTCCTTCTTAAAGATGGATGAGGCTGGTGTAGCACAGGTAAGAATAGTACCTGCTACCGGTGCAGAAAGGTTTGCACAATTTGTATACGACAAGGTAGGGCCTTTTATAGAGACTGAGACTGAAGGTCGAGTAAAAGTTATAAAAGTAGAATTTAGAGAACACGGTAAAAACTCAGCTATATATGTCCCTAGGTAGAATAGAAGATTTCGATAAAAATCTACCTATTGTAGAGATTTATACTGCAGTACAATCAGAAGGTTCAAGAGCCGGGTACCCAACAGTGGTTATTAGAACTACAGGGTGTACCCATAGATGTTACTTTGGTGAAGGAGGCTGGTGTGATAGCTGGTATACTTCTATTCATCCAGAAAAAGGTAAATATTCCTTTAATGATATTATAAAAGCATATGATGATAATCCTCACATCACTGAAATGATGTTGACAGGAGGTTCACCTTCTATGCATGGAAAATTAGTTAACGAATTAACACATTTAGCTCATGAGAGAGGCCTTTTTATTACTATGGAGAATGAAGGCTCCCATTACCTGGAAACTGACTATCCTATCAATTTATTGTCGATATCTCCTAAGTTCAGCAACTCAGTACCTGTCATCGGTGTTGCGACCCCTCAAGGTGGAATCACGGACGAAAGAATGGTAAAACAGCATAATAAGTTTAGGCTTAATTACGATGCTATTAAAAAAAGCATTGCTTATCATTCAGACTACCATTTAAAACCGGTATGGGATGGAAAAGATGAAAAGTCTTTACAAGAGATTTTAGACTGTATTAAAACTCTAGACGCACCTCAAGACAAAGTATGGTTTATGCCAGCAGGAGATACAAGAGAAGCATTACAGAAGTCTTACCCGATTTTATTTGACTGGGTGAGAGATAACGGATACAGGTTAACATGGAGACCGCATATTATTGCGTTTGAAGATCAAAGAGAAGTTTAAAACTATGGCACAATATCAAGTAATTAAAATGCTTCGTAAAATCACAGAAGCAGACAGAGAAAAAGCACTAATGACATTAGAGCTACTTACACAAAATCCAGCTGGAATTGGAGACCACTCTACAGAAGATTTTTACAATAATGCAATAGAAGCAATTAAAGCATTGGCTGAAGCCGATGATGTATTGGAAACTATAGAACGTTATTATCCTAACTAAGATATGAGTTATATAATTGGATCACCTTGTGTTAGTACCTGCGATACTGCCTGTGTTGATGTCTGCCCTGTAGACTGTATTCACGGCCCTATAGACGTAACAGGTGCAGGAGCAGAAGTAGCCGGAATGACCAAAGAGGAGATAGAAGGAAAAATGCTATATATTAACCCTGACGAATGTATTGACTGCGGAGCTTGCCTACCAGAATGCCCGGTAAAAGCAATCTTTGATTCAGAACAAGATGCAATTGAAGCAGGAGAAGAAGAGTACGTTCATAAGAACTACGAGTTTTTTGGACTTAAATTTATCAACTAACATAATGAGAGTAAAACTAAGCCTAACCCTTATACTATTAATTCAGGTAGTATTCGCACAAAAAAGACATAGGGTAGAATTCCAAGTAGATGATCTATATAAAGGTATTTATTCTGAAGTTTATGAACAACCACTGTATGTGGAATATACTGTTAAATGTCCCAACGGACAAGCATCTAGATCTGGAATGGATTTTTATACCGATAAAGATATACATACTTCTGACAATTTAGATTACGTAGATAATGTTTGGGACAAAGGACACTTAGCCCCTGCTGCCTCTTTTTCTTGTGATGTAAAGACACTTAAAAAAACATTTAGCTACCTTAATTCAGCACTCCAGCATCAAAACTTAAATAGAGGACAGTGGAGCCAATTAGAATCTTTTGAAAGAGATTTAGCAAACTTTTTTGAGGTTAAGGTTAGAATAGAAGTATTGTTTGAAGGAAAATTAACAGTTTTACCATCAGGAGCGACAGTACCATCCGGGTTCGTAAAAACTATAGAGTTTGACGGGAGAAAGGTTATTTTTAAATTTCCTAATAACGGAACGCATATTTCAAATTGGATAGAATATAGAACAAACTAAGATATGACAGAAAAGGTTTTTTTTAATTGGGATTGGGTTAATTTACAATTAGCTCTAATTCACCAACAGGTTTCAAAAGTAAAATACAACATCAGGCACGTAAGTGGAATTCCAAGAGGAGGTTTAATTCCGGCAGTTCTATTCTCACATAGGTATGGTTTTAAATTTATGGAGTTAGAACAGGCTAAAAATCTAACTACAGCAGCTAGAAAACAAGTCTTAGTATTTGACGATATAGCAGATACTGGAATTACACTTTCAGAATTAGAAGGGTATGCGTTTAGAACAGCAACACTTGCTACAAGAGAGGGAAGTAAAATCATACCTACATTCACCGGAGAATTAATTACCAACGATGATTGGTTAGTATTCCCCTGGGAAGAAAAAGATTCAAAAACAATTCAAGATTATCTTGTCAAATAGAAAGATATTTCTTATATTTAAGTATACAAAAACAGTTATAGATGGCTAAAAAATTTATTAAAGGAACCGAATTGGTTCAAGCAGGTTTTGCAAATGGTATTTCTACTCAATTAGCTCAAAAGCAGGCTAAAGATGGACCCGAAGCTAGACTTACCGAAATGGAGAAAAATGAAATCATTTTAAATGCTTCTAATGCATTTGCAGATTTCTTAACAGCTTTAGGAGTAGATTACAAATCAGATCCTAACTCATCAGAAACTCCAACTAGAGTAGCTAAAGCATATGTTAACGACTTATGGGCAGGAAGGTATTCTCCTTTAGATAGAGTTACAGCTTTCCCTTCAGATGGGTATGATGGTATCGTACAAGAAAGCAGAATACCTGTTATCTCTATGTGTTCTCATCACCATCAGCAAATTAGAGGAGAAGTAAGCATTGCTTATATTGCCTCAGAAAATGGTAAAGTAGTAGGATTATCCAAACTAAACAGAATTGTAGAACAATTTGGAAGAAGAGGAGCAATTCAAGAGCAATTAACTGTTGCAATCCATAATGCAGTAGATAAAATCTGTGAAGGAAACCAAGGAGTAGCCGTAATGATAAATGCTACACATGCTTGTGTATCCTGTAGAGGAGTTAAGCATCAAGGTGCAGCTATGCAGACTGCAAAATTAACAGGAGCATTTTTACACGAAGATTCAGCTAAAGCAGAGTTCTACAAAAATATAGAATTATCAATTAGAAACTAAAATTAATTTTATGAGCATAATACCCGCAGAATTATATTACTGGCAAGTCACAGTAGAATTCAAAAGAGAGAACGATAGAGGTCGAATTCAAAAAGTAAAAGAAATTTACTTAGTAGATGCTATGACCGGAACAGAAGCAGAAGCTAAAACCTACAAAGAGTTAGAAGGAGAATCAGACTTTAAGGTAGTAAGCCTGACACAATCAAGAATTATAAAAGTTTATTAGAATTTGGTCCTTCGGGACCTTTTTCTTATCTTTATATTATATAAAAAATAAAAGTTATGCAATTATCATTATTTGAAGAAGAAGGGTATATACCTTTTGTATCTGAAGTAGAAACATTTAACGCAACCTTTGGTAAACCAAACAATTATGTTCCAACCATACCTGAAAAGAAAGAATGGCAGTTCGTCTATGATTTTATCCTCGAAGAACTTGAAGAATATAGACAAGCTTGTGAAAATGGAGACATCGTGGAAGTTTTGGACGCTCTTTGCGATATTACTTATGTTTCCCTTGGGAACGGTGCTATGTTACATGGTCTTAAAGCAAAGATATGGCCAGCCTATCAAGAAGTCCAAGCAAGTAATATGTCAAAAGCTTGTAAAACTGAAGCAGAAGCCATACTTACCGTCAGCAAAAGAAGTGAAGAGCAAGGTGAGGCCTGCCATTTTGAAAAGATTGCAGAAGGAAGATATATTGTGTACCGTACTAGAGACCGAAAAGTAATGAAATCTGTTAACTACTTCAGACCAGACTTAAAACAATTTTTTGATGGCAATTAATTTAGAAGAACATAAAGTTTATGTAGAGAGTCATAAAATGGAAATGGTTCCCCTTTCTATTGCAATAGCAGCTATTGAACAAGCTAGCAATTTACAAGCCTATCAAGCTAAGTTAGATGAAGCAATGAAAATGATGAATGATGCTTTTAAAGATATTAATAATACAGTAGAAGAAATAGATGATTAAAATAGCACACGAAAGCCCTAAAAGTATATTTACAGATGTACAAAAAGTTACCGATTATGATTATGCTTTAGTACATTTATTTGAAGAAGATGAAGAGTACTTAGAACAGTTTAAAGTAGCTTTAAGAAAAGGTAGAGAGGTTATACTAGATAACTCTATCTTTGAATTAGAAGAAGCTTTTGATGCTGAAAAGTTTGCCGGATGGGTTGAAAGATTAAGACCTACCTGGTATATAGTACCAGATGCCTTAGAGAATGTTAAAAAGACTATGTCTCAAATGGCTGAATGGAATTTTAGATATAAAGACCTGCCAGGCAAGAAGATAGGGGTAGTTCAAGGGAAGTCATATGAAGAGATAAAAGCTTGTTACATTTATATGAATGAGTTAGCTGATGTTGATATGATAGCGATATCCTTTGACTACTCGTACTATACTAAGTCTGTCCCACATCCTAACAAATATGTAAGTTGGATGCTTGGAAGGGTTAAACTCTTAGGAGACTTAATGAAAGACGGTGTAATCAATGAGAGTAAACCTCATCACCTATTAGGATGTGGTCTACCTCAAGAATTCTCCTTCTACTCACAGTATCCCTGGATCTACTCATTAGATACTTCTAACCCAGTAGTACATGGTATAAAAGGAATCGAGTACGGAGAAGACGGCTTATGGTCTAAAGAGTCTCAAAAGTTATTTGAACTTATTAATTACGAAGTAGAAGATACAAATACGATCTTATACAATATTAATAAATTTAGATGGTTTACAAATGGCGAAAAGAAAACGGTATAAAATAGGAGAGTTTGTAGAGTTTGCTTTTGCAGGTAGCACTGAAAAAGGAAAAGTTACACATATTAATGAAGCCGGAAGACTAACTGTCGATGATGGAAAGTATACCTACCCTGTAGATGTTGAACAAGTAATAAATGTTATAAAATGAATAAACCTTGGATTTGTTTTTTCTCACAAACTGGAACTGAGATAGTAGATTTAGTAGAGAGACTCGGAAGACTCCCAGATAGAATTATTACTAACGAAAGACCTGAAAATCTCAGACAGATTAATAAACAGATCCTTTCTTGGGGTAACATAGAAGAGATTCTATACTATACTCCGAATAAACCTACTGTAGAAGATTATGAAAGACTTCTAAGTAAGTTTGATAATCCGGTTATAACTCTACATGGCTGGCTAAGAGTGATACCTCCAGAACTTTGTGAAAAGTATACAATGTTTAATGGTCACCCTGGTCTCATTACAGACTATCCTGAACTTAAAGGTAAAGATCCTCAAGTAAGAACTTGGGATGGAATTAAGAAAGATATCTACCCTACAGCAGGATGTGTTATTCATAGAGTTACAGCTGGAGTAGATGAAGGAAAGGTTTTATCTTTTGAAAGATTTTCTACTTGGGATATAGCCACTCTTGATGAATTATTTGACACCTTAAGAGACAGGAGTCTCTACTTATGGGTAAATTTACTTAAGGGAATAGTTGTAGAAAAGAAATAGTCTTCTTATCTTTATAGAAATAAAATAGGTTATATGATCAAAAGAATCGCATTAGTAGGAGCTAGTAGTACAGGTAAGACTACTGTTTACGAATTACTTAAAAACAAAATACCTAAATACGAATTTATAAACGAATCTACCCGTAGTGTAGCTAAATATGGTTTTCCTATAAATGAACTAGGAACATCAGAAACACAGCTTGCTATTAGTAGTTTTCATTTAGAAGCGTTACTATCAGGTAACAATACCCTACTAGATAGATGTTATATGGATTTAGCTGTATATTCATCATTCATGCCTAATATCTCTACAGAAGCATTTAGCTATATTATGGATACTTGGGAGAGAGTAAAAAACGAATATACCCATTATGTTTATTTTCCTATCGAATTTCAATCAGTTGATGATGGAGTTAGAAGTGTAAATGAAGAATGGAGAAAAGATATTGACTTACAATTTCAAAATCTACTAGAAGGAGTAAGACAGCCCTACCTAACTGTAACAGGGTCACCATTGCAGAGAGTTGAACAAATATTAGAATTTATTAGTTAATTATGTCAGACGTTAAAAATTACGAAGAAGTAGTAAAAATTGCTGGAAAGCATTTAGGTAAAGTAGGTGGTGATGGTTATTCAGACCAGTATAACCCAGAATTGTTAGTAAAGGTACCGAGATACCTTAATCGTGAAGCATACGGCATCGATGATAACAACCTTCCATTTGTAGGTGTAGATACTTGGAATGCATATGAAGTATCAGCTATTACAACTAAAGGACAACCGGTTGCCGGAATGCTTAAAATTGTTTGTCCTGCCGATTCATCTCATCACGTTGAATCCAAATCAATTAAGTTATATTTGAATTCATTTAATATGACCCGCATTGGTGAATCAGCCAGAGAATGTATTTTAGGAATTGAAGCAAGAGTTAAAAGAGATTTAGATGAATTATTAGAAACTAACACAACTGTTTCTTTTTATCAATCAGAAAATGAAGTTCCAGCTATAGGATTTGTATATAAAGATTTATCTGAATATACAGACTTAGATGCAATTGACTTTACAGCTTTTAAATCAGATTCTTCACAGTTAGAGGCAGAAGATGGAAATGGTTTTCATAAGGAGTACAGATCAAACTTATTAAGATCTAACTGTAGAGTTACAAACCAACCGGACTGGGGGGATGTATTTATTAATATTAAAGGTGAAAAAGTTCCAACAGCTGAATCATTAGCCAAATATATTGTATCTCACAGAACTGTATCCCACTTCCATGAAGAGATTTGTGAAATGATTTATATGCACTTAAAAGAAGCTTTTGATCCTGAAGAATTAATGGTAACTTGTTTGTATACCCGTAGAGGAGGATTAGATATTAATCCAATTAGGGCTTCACATTCAATGTTGATACCTGAATTCTTTACCTCTCCAGATTATAGAATCGCTAAAACTTTAAGACAGTAATGGCTGAGAAAGTAATCGAAGAACAACTAGAGTTGATTGCAACCAGAGTACCCCCTGGAGATAATTGGGAACTGACCATCGATAAAGAAAATATTATCGAAGGGTTGGTTCCAACTCTTACTACGTACTTAAGGAAAACTAAATTCAAAGGAGACTACAGATTAGCTCCATTAAGAGGAAAGTTATACGCAATCGTAGAAAAAGAAATATTTATAGAAGAACCCGAACCAGAAAAGTTTGATCTGTACGGAGAACTATAAATGTCTAGATACCTCAAGAAAATATCCCATAAGTATGAATTCCTCAAATTAGAACTTGAAGAGACTGAAGAAGAACTCGAAAGCTACCTAAGTGAATGGAGTAAACTGTTTGGAAAATATTTTGTTCAAAAGGAATCTGAAATGTGGGTTAATGAAGAGACCGGAGAGATGAGAAAAGATCCTCCAGGCAAAGAAGAGGAAAAACCTACAAAGAAACAAAAACCGGAAAAACTTAAAAAACTGTATAAAAAGTTATCTACTTACACCCATCCTGATAAAGGAGGAAAGGTAGATGACTTTAATGCGGTAAAAGAAGCTTATCAGAAGGAGAATCTACTAGAACTACTTAAGTTTGCCGGTCTCTACGACTTGGACTTTGAACTTGAAGAGGAAGATGAAACTCTAGTTAATAAAACGTTTACAAACATTCAAGAAGAAATACAAGGTCACAAAGGTTCAATGGCCTGGGCGTACGGCAAAGGAGATAAAGCAGCAAAATTAGCTGTAATAAAGAACCTAGAAAATCATTTAGGTATAATAATAAAAAAAGAAGATTACCCAAAAGAGTTGTTGGATCTTATATAAAGTATTCGTATCTTTATATTAAATAAAAATGGTTATAAATGCAGTTAGAAAAGAAGTACTACACCGTTCAAGATAGTGAAACGTTAAAACTACTACACCAACACATCCTAGACTCAGATGTAATAGCAGTCGATACAGAGACGACTGGTCTAAACCCCAGAAAAGATAAAATTATCGGATGGTCAGTATCCGGAGATGAAGGTATTGGGTTCTATCTTCCTACTTTAGTATGGGATTATCATAGAGAAGAGTTAATCTTACAAGAGATTGATGAGACCTCTACCGAGCTTTTAAGTAGAAATTTACTTAAGCTTTTGAAAGGAAAGAAATTAGTATTTCACAATGCTTCCTTTGACGTTCAATTTATTAAAAATTACTACGGTGTTGACTTATTAGAAGACATCTGGGTAGATACTGGACTCTTAGTTCATACTGTTTATGAGGAAGGAGCTTTTGGCTTTGGTAATCCTTTTGGACTGAAATCTATAGCTATTATGAATCAGGAGGCTCTTGGCCTGAACGTAGAAGAAGCTGCTAACCAGGAGCAAATTGAACTTAAAGAATCTATTAAGAAAAATGGTGGCTCTGTTACTAAAGAAAGCTTTGAAATCTACAAGGCTGATCTTGACATCCTTAGCAAGTATGCTAGTGCTGATACTGACCTTACCCTTCGCATTTGTAATCTATATTTGGATAAATTACGAGATGAAGGTTTGGAGAAATTCTTCTTTGAAGATGAAGTAATGCCTGTTTATAGAGAGGTAACTGTACCGATGGAATCATACGGTGTAGAACTCGATATGGACTTAATAGAGCAAACACACAAAGAGATCTCAGAAGATCTTGAAGATAATAAAGATATTGTAATGAAATCCTTATTAGAGACCTCAGAAGCGAAATCATGGGTAGTTAAGACTGCATTAGATAACTACCCAGTATCACCAAAAGGTAACTGGGCACAGAATATTGTTGCAAGATACTCTATTCCTTTACCTAAATCAGAAAAAACAGGTAAGTATTCACTTACCCAGAAAAATATAGAAGCATTTGAACCCTCTAGTGAAAAAGAAGAGAAAGTAAAGCAGTTCCTATTAACCGGAGACGAGACCCTTATCGATGAGGTAGAAAGATACCGAATCTCGATGGCAATGTGGAGGGAATCAAACGACGGAGATCTTATTAATATCCAGTCTAAAAAACACTTGGGTGAGATCGTCTTCGGTTATATGGGAATTGAACCTCTTAAAGCAGCAGGGCAGACTAAATCAGGTAGAGCTCAATTCGATATGGATATGATCGAAGAGTTATCTAAAACTTATACTTGGGCTGAAAACCTAAGAGTATATAACAAGTTACTTAAAATTAAATCTACCTACGTAGACAGGTTCAGAGACAGAGCCGAAGACGGTAAATACTATTTCTACTTCAAACAGAATGGTACTGTATCAGGACGCTATGGATCAGATGCACAGCAGCTTCCTAAACCCAAAGAGGAAGGAGAAGATGCTCCGATTATTGTTAAGTATACCAATATCGTGAGAAAGTTTATGATTGCCGGAGAAGGTAGAAAAGTAATCGATGCCGATTACGAATCATTAGAACCTCATTGCTTTGCATCTGTAACAGGCGATACTGCTTTACAGGAAATCTTTAACAAAGGCTGGGACTTCTACTCTACAGTTGCTATTAAAACTGAAAGATTAGATCAGGATCGTAAAAGATTCCCTAACGGAGTCTCAGCAGACAAGAAAGCACCCAACTACCTTAAGAACTTAGATGCTCCTGCTCGTAATAAAGCAAAAGCTTATTCATTAGGTATTGCATACGGTATGGAAGCTTATGCTCTTAAAATGACTTTAGGTATTGATCAGAAGAAAGCTGAAGAATTAGTTCAAGGTTATTTAGATGGATTTCCTCAGCTTAAAGAATGGAGAGAGAATTCTAGACTTCAAGTCAAAGCTCACGGTTACATTAAAAACTATGTAGGACGAGTTAGACACTTACCTAAAGTTCAGAAGACTTATATGAAGTTTCAAGACCGTATGATGGATTGGAGATTTAGAAAAGAGTTAGAAGCTAAATACGGTAAAGAAGTAGTAATACAAGCTTATAGAGATTACCGAAACGGACTTAATAACTGCCTTAACTTCCAACTTCAATCATTAGCAGCTGCAGTAGTAAACCGTGCAGCGGTACAGATTAATAGAAAAGCTATAGAGTTAGGAATAGATGCTAAATGTCAGGCACAGGTCCATGATCAACTTATTGTGAATGTATCAGAAAAAGATGCAGAAATGTTTGCACCTCATGTACAGCATATAATGGAAACTACGACTGTACTACCAGGAGTAACCCTAAAAGCACCACCAGAAATTGCAAATAACTGGGCGGATGGACATTAAAAATTAAAATCAAGTATATTTATATTAAAGAAGATTGACCCTAGAGCTTTCAACTTTTAAATTAACCGGAGATCTTAGGACTCCACAAATTACATCATTATGAGTAACATTTTTTTACATGAACGAAATCCGTTCGACATTTTAGTCCGCAATTTTTTGCAAACAGCCAATGGTTACGCACCACTAGCAGAATCCAAACTTCCTCACCCAGTAGACATTTACGAGACAGAGACACATCTAGTGTTCGACATCGCTTGTACAGGAGTTTCTCAAGAAGAGCTCGAGGTACAGACTCAAAATAATACATTACGGGTAAATTACAATAAAGTAGATAAAGACGACGAGGCAAAATATATCCACAGAGGTATAGCCAAACGTTCGTTTAATTTAGGATGGAAAATCGATAGTAAATTTGATTTAAGTAAAGCTGATGCTGAATTTAAATACGGATTACTAAAGATTGCAATTCCATACGCTAAAGGGTCAGAAGTAAAGACTCTTAAAATAAAATAGATTAATTCCGCTCTAGGGTTTGATCTTTAAATAAATCTTCATATATTAATATAATGAACAAAGAGGTTATAGAAGTTCGAGGAAACTTGTATCAAGTAGTTAGAAAAATTAAAGAGTCTCAAGTTAACGGTAACGTAGACGGATTAAAGGCTTGGAGAGAACTTCTTCACTGTGATACAATGTTTAACTCGAATGGAGTATACTACCTAGTAAAAGAAATAACAGACGTAAATATAAACAATGAGTAAAAAGTTACAACCAACAAACGACAGAATCCTCATCAAACCTATTGATGAAGGAGAACAGACTTACGGTTCAATCGTAATTCCAGATTTAGGAAAAGAGAAACCAGAAATGGGAGAAGTATTAGCAGTAGGTCCAGGGCGTCAGTCGGAACTTGACCCTTCTAAACTTATTACAGTTAGATCCTGTAAAGTAGGAGATGTAGTCCTTGTACCTAAAATCGGAACATTAAGAATTGATTTCGAAGGTGAAGAGTATTATATCGCACAAGATAGAGAAATTTTAGCAGTTGTAAAAGAAGCATAGATATGAGTAAGAAAATTACATTTTCAAATGACGCTAGAAATAAACTAGCTGACGGAGTAGATAAATTAGCAAATGCAGTTACAGCAACATTAGGTCCATCAGGCCGTAATGTTATCATCGAACAAGATATGGGTAATCCAGTATCTACGAAAGATGGTGTAACAGTAGCTAAATCTATTGTACTAAAAGATAAAGTAGAGAATTTAGGAGCACAGATTGTTAAACAAGCTTCTATTAAGACGGCAGAACAGGCAGGTGATGGTACAACAACATCTACCTTACTTGCACAAACTATTCTTAATGACGGTATTGATTCTTTAGATGCAGGATCAAATGCAGTAGACGTTAAGAGAGGTATTGATAAAGCAGTAAAAGAAGTAGTTAAGTTTTTAGAAACTGATTACTCAAAAGAAATAACGGATGAAGAACAGCTAAAACAAGTCGCTACAATTTCAGCCAACAACGATACAGAAGTTGGAGAATTGATCTCTACTGCTATGGATAAAGTAGGAAGAGATGGTGTTGTTACAATCGAAGAATCCAAAACAGGAGAAACATATCTCGAAACAGTCGAAGGTATGCAATTCAATCGCGGTTATAAGTCTCCATACTTCGTTACGGATAACTCTACCATGACTGCTGTTCTTCAAAAACCGTTGATTTTAATTACCGACAAGAGGTTAAATGCAATCAAAGAGTTACTTCCAATCCTAGAAAGTGTCTCACAGCAGAACAGATCTTTATTAATAATTGCTGAAGACCTAGATGGAGAAGCTTTATCGACACTAGTAGTTAACAAAATGAGAGGAATCTTATCTGTAGCTGCAGTTAAAGCTCCTGACTTTGGAGATAGAAGAAAAGCAGTCCTAGAAGATATCGCAATCTTAACCGGGGGTCAAGTAATCTCATCAGAGAAAGGAATGAGATTTGAGAAGTTTGACACTAATTGGTTAGGTTCAGCTAATAAAGTTACAGTAGGTAAAGATACTACTACCATCATTGACGCTAAAGGAGATGAAGAGAAGATTACCCAAAGAGTAGAAGAGATTAAAAATCAAATTGATGATACTAAATCTCCATACGAAAAAGAAAATCTTCAAGATAGATTAGCTAAATTCATCGGCGGTATTGCAATCGTTCACGTAGGAGGAATGACAGAAGTAGAGATGAAAGAGAAGAAAGATAGAGTTGACGATGCACTACATGCAACCAAAGCAGCTTTAGAAGAAGGAATCTTACCTGGAGGAGGAATTGCATTACTAAATGCAGCCACAATGCTAGAAAGTAGATTAGACTCAATTGAATCTAAAGATGAATACAAAGGATATCAAATTGTATTGAATGCATGCGAAGCTCCTTTCAGAAAAATCTTATTAAACGCAGGTTTTACTTCAGATAAGATAGGAGAAATTGATACAGAGTTACAAAACTCTAAAGATAAATGGTTAGGTTTTAACCCAAGAGCTGACAAAACAGTTAATATGTTTGAAGCAGGAATTATTGATCCAACCAAAGTTACAAGATTAGCACTAGAAAATGCAGCATCGGTTGCTGGTACGATGTTGATTACAGAGGCAGTAGTCTCTAACTTACCAGAGAAAAACAAAAAAGAAAGTAATGGTATGGATCCAAACATGCTATTAGGATAAATTAAATTTTAAAATTAAGATTATGTCAAAAAAACAAGAATTATTCGAAGCAATTGAAGCTAACTTTACAGAGTTAGCAGAAAACAATGCAGGAACTACTAAAGCATCTCAACAGAGAGCTCGTAAGGCAGCAGGAGAGATCAAGAAATTGATTACCGACTACCGTAAAGCTTCCGTAGAAGAGTCTAAGTAATCCGAGGGGCGGGGGCGTTTCTCTCTCCCGCACCGAAGGTGCCACGCGCATTTTTAACTAACCCTACCCTCAACCGGTGGGGTTTTTTATTGCCATATAGTTGCCATCCTGCTAAAATTGTGTTATCTTAGTTTAAGAGAAGTTCAAGAGAAGTTCAATTTTGGACTATTTATTAACATAACCCCTAAACACCGGCATATGAAAAAGATCTTATTTGCATTAGCAATGCTTGTATCTGCCATAGGACTTGCACAGGAAAAGACCTATAAAGTAGTAAATGAAAATACCGTAGCAGTCACCATTAAATTTGATGGAGCACCGACACAAAAAGGTATCTATACAAAGGTAGATGGAGTGTTTAAACCCCACGGTATATGGACACAATATGACGAGAATAATCGCGTTACCCTGCGGGTGATGTATCTGGAAGGTAAAAAAGTCTGGGTCGAGAAAGATTTTGGTGCAACACAGGTTGTAATAAATTATAAAGAAGGGGCTATTTAGCCTCTTTTTTTTTGTTTAGAAGAAAAGATTTCTTATATTTATTAATATGCAAGACTTTATATTTTTCGAGGAATCGTGGAATGATAACCAAAACATAAATCAAATGAGTTCTAAATTTTTTGGCAACAGCCTAACACCCAGTACAAGTAAAAGTAAAGTTAAAAACAGCAAAGGAAAAAATGTTGTTAAACAAGTTGTAAAAAAAGCCGGAAGAGGTAAATAAATGGATTTTAAAAGTTATATCAAAGAGGTTCCAAACTTTCCTAAAGAAGGTATTTTATACCGAGACATCCAACCCCTATTACAAGATTCAGTAGCATTCTATGATGCAATATATGCGATGGGAGAACTCATTGATATGGATAAAGTAGATTACTTTGTTGGAATCGAATCAAGAGGATTTATATTTGCAGCTGCTTTAGCAGCAATCAACCTGAAAGGATTTAAAATGATTCGTAAAGCAGGTAAACTTCCCGATAGAGGAGCAGCCCTATGTAGAACTGAATATGATCTTGAATACGGTTCAGATATAATTGAAATGGAAAGCGGCTGGGGTAATGTTGTCTTAGTAGATGATGTTTACGCTACAGGAGGGACAATGAAAGCAGCAGAAGAACTAGCAGATTTTGCCGGATATCAAGTAATCGATTCTCTATGTTTATTGGATATAGGAATCGTAAAAGACCATAAAACAAAATGCGTAATATCTTATTAGTATCAGCAACCAAACTCGAACATCATGATAGAGAGTTATTTGGTATTCCAATTCATATTATAGGAGTTGGAAAAGTAGAAGCAGCTTTAAATACAAAAAAGCTTATAGAGAATCATAAACTGGCCCACGGTGGTGGAAAACCTTCCCGTGTAATTAATTTCGGTTCTTGCGGTAATCTTAAAAATCATAAAAGAGGTGAAGTTCTAGAAATAGGAACCGTATATGATGACTTCTATGGATGTGTAGTTCCTGAACACGACCCTATAGAGATTACAAATTCACCTTACAAACTTTTCACTACAGATACTTTCTATGATACATCAGAAGTCTACAGTAAAAGTTATGTAGAAAATATAAAAAAATGTGATGTTGTAGATATGGAAGGATATTCCATAGCAAAAGTTTGTCAGAACGAAAGAATTTCCTTATCTTTGTATAAGTGGGTTAGTGATGATGGCTCAACAGAAGACTGGCAAGCAAACGCAGCAGCAGGTTATAACAACTTTAAAAAGTTATTCAAAGAAAAGTATTTATGAAAATTAGAACAGCAGAATTCGTATCACCAAGACACCCAGACAAATTATGTGATGGAGTATCAGACGCAATCTTAGACGCTTATTTAGCCGGTGATCCAGATTCTAGATGTGCAATCGAAACCATGGGAGGTCATGGTAAAGTATTTATTACAGGAGAGGTTACATCTAAAACTAAAGTAAATGACTCTACTATTAAAGCTTATGTAGCTAACCTAACAGGTATCACAGACGTAACTATTAACCTAGTTATTCAATCACCAGAAATAGCCCAAGGGGTAGATACCGGAGGAGCTGGTGATCAGGGTATTATGATAGGTTATGCTTGTAACGATAACAACGAACAGGTACCTCAAGAGTACTACCTTGCTAGAAAATTAAACAGAGAGATATACAGAAAGTATCCATTCGATGGAAAGACACAAGTTACATTAAGCGGTAAGAGTGTTAGGGTTGTAGCGTCATTTCAAAATGCTCCAAAAGCAGACTTAGAAACTATGTGTACAGATTTTTTCAAAAGAGAAAAATACACAATTAAAGAACTTCACTGTAATCCAGCCGGAGATTGGAAACAAGGAGGTTTTGATGCAGATGCAGGAGTTACTGGAAGAAAATTAGCCGTTGATAATTACGGACCTAGAGTGCCAATCGGAGGAGGAGCTTTCTCAGGTAAAGATGCAACTAAAGTAGATAGATCGGCAGCCTATATGGCAAGACGTGTTGCTGTAGACTACCTCAAAAAGTATAAAGCAAGTGAAGTTATCGTTCAGCTATCTTATGCTATTGGGTATGATCAACCTTTACAGGCATTAGCACAGGTAGACGGTAAAGATATACAAATTAAAGATTACGATTTATCTCCAAAAGGAATCATAGAGTTTCTAGATTTAAAGAAACCAATGTTCTTTGAAACTTCAAAATGGGGAGCGATGGGTAACAATTTTAACTGGAAATAAATAAAATAAATGTTATGAGTGATTCAATTAAAAAGTACGAAGAGTTAGTAGAAGAAGGTAGAATATCAACCACTGGTCCAAAAACAACCTATATCTATGAATCTCCAGATAAAGGAGAAACTGTCACTAGAAGACCTTTTCTAGGTGACATCTCAGATAGAGAGCTAATTAAAAAACCTATCTTAAGTGAAGGAGATAAAAAACTAGCTTACAATATTTTAATTGAATACTCAGAAGCATCTATATTAGAAGCAGCTAGAATTTTACAGAGTGGAAGATAAAATTTGGTACAGTATTGAAAATAGAATGCCGTACGGGGAGGTAAAAGGAGTCGTACAGGTAACCAATTCTAATTCTTTCAAATTTATTAAGGAAATACAAGAAAGTATAGAAGCTTTCAATAGAGAAATAGAATGGGATCAAATGTGGGATTTAAAAGAAACCCAAAAACGGTTCTCTAATAATGAAGTTTTATTTTTACTTCGTGATAAAAAAGGAGCTTTAGGGCATGTATGGTTTGATGAAGACTATCTTTATAATATGTTTGTTAGTGATAGAAGAGAAGCTGGGATGCCAGTAAAATTTATCCTACATTGCTTCAACTATACACCGTATAAAGAAATCAGACTTTATTGTGATAAGTGGAACTATAGGGCACAGAAATTCTTTGAAAAAGTTGGAGCTAAAGAAATTTCTTCTTATCTTTAAGTATGAATATAAATCTACCCTATAGTCCGACTACTAGTCTAGAAGAATTAGAAGATCACCTAACTACTAACTACTTCAAAAAACCTTACGATAGGTTTATGTGGTGGAGAAGTTATACGTTAAAGAATAAACCTCTTACTTCTAGACATCCATTTAAGGATAGAATACTTAACGGTGATTTCGATATAGGTTCGTTTAAGTATGAAGCCCAAGTTGTAGAACATAGAATGAACGACAAATGGAGAGAGCTTTATAGGGATACCGGAAGGTATGTAGAAGAGACTTCTTTAGATAGAGCTAGACGTAAAAGACTATTAGAAGACTTTGAAAAGGACGAAGCTAATAAACTTCAGGAACTTGAAAGAGGATTCTTACAGACGTTTAAACTTACTAAGGAACAGTACGAAGAAGAGGTAATGAATACCGACTTAGAGCTAATAGAATTATACTTTTATATTGAAGAAAAATACGGGACATATTGGAAACCCGCTAAGATTCCTTTAAAATAGTATATTTATAATAAATACAAATAATCATTTATGAAAACAATTGGAATAATCCTTTTAATTTTAGTAGTAGTTGCCGGTGGTATTTTCGTAGCAACAAAATTCTTCAAAAAATTTAAAGACGAAGATAATGACGGTATTCCTGATGCTGTAGAGGATGCAGTAGAAGACGGGAAAGAAATCATTCAAGATGTTAAAGAAAGAGCAAAAAGAGTTAAAGAAGAACTCGGAGATGTTAAAGATGCAGCTAAAGAGGTAATCAATCAGGCTGGAGATGTAGTAGACGCTGCAAAGAAAAAACCAAGAAGAGGAAGAAAACCAAAACAAACCAAATAATATGAAATTTATTTTAATCGCCGTAGCTTTAGCAGCAGCAGCATTTTTTATTGCAAAGAAACTTAAAGCTAAAAAAGAAGAAGTAGTAGCGCCTGCTAAAAAGGTAACACCAAAAGCACCTACTAAAAAGAAAACTAACACTGTTAAACCAGCAGGAGGAGCATCTTTATCAGAATCAAATTCTAATGGAGATTATTATAGAAAGCCACGTAAGGCAAAGAAATAATTAATATGCAACAAAATTTAAATGTCGACATCAATCAAACGACAGGGGTTACATGTGACGAGTGCGGAAACGGATATTTCGAACAACAGCTCGTACTTAGAAAAGCATCAGGACTCCTTACAGGAACAGGTCAACCGGCCTACATCCCAATACCCGTTTTCGCTTGTACAAAATGCGGATCCGTCAACGGAGAGTTCTTACCAAAGGAAATTAAAAGCCTCGATGGGAAATAATTACTCCGGATTACAGGAGGATATATACAATACGGAGGACGATCTCTAGTAATAGATTTCGTTGTAGGAAGCGAGAGGGGGTGTAGGAACCCCCTTCCGCGTACAAAAAAGACTATTTATATAAAAGGAATGTTACACTTAAAATGTTATTTATGTTAAATTATTTAAAACGTAAATGGATGGCTTTTAGAGATATGTTTAAGGATGAAAACGACATCAACGAAAAAAACGTAGTAGGTTTTGCATCATTTGCAGTGATGGTTGTATTTGCAATTGCAGATATAGTCTCAGGATTTCTGGGTAAAGATTTAGTAGTAAACGAATTTATTTATAATTCATTTGTCATAATTACTTTAGGATCATTTGGTATCGCTGAAGCAGGTAAGATATTTGGAAAAAAAGAATAAACAGTAACTACTATTGAAAGACAGGATTGTAAATATACTAGCAATAGGTATTCTAATACTATTAGGTTTTATAGTAGTAGGAGATTTTGCAGTTGCATTAGAGGAAAATAGACCTATTGATGATTCTGTAATACACCTATTACAAATAACAATTACAGGACTTATAGGAATAATAGGAACATACTTCGGTATGAATAATAGTAATAATAATAAAAATTAAAAAAAAGAAAGATTATGTCAAATTGGTTTAAAAAAGCTGCAAATAGTATTAAAAAAGAAACTACTAAAGCTGCTAACACGGTTGCAAAAGAAACTACTAAAGCTGCTAACACGGTTGCAAAAGAAACTACTGATGCAGCTAACACGGTTGCAAAAGAAACTACTAAAGTAGCCAATCAAGTAGCAAAGACAACTACAAACATCTATACTGATTCTAAAAAAGCAATAGTTCATACAACTAATGTAGTAGCTAAAAATACTGAAGAAGCAGCCAAACAAGGATTAGATGTAGCTTCTGATACCTGGAAAGAAGGAAGCAAACAGGCAATCGAATTTGCTAAAGATGGACTAGAAGTAGTAGAAGATGTGGCAGAAGATATTAAAGACGCAGCAGAAGATGCTGTTGAATGGTTAGACCAAAATGCTTGTTACATTGGATTAAATATGGCATTAACAACTGGATGTGTAATGTATTTCACTCCTAAACCAGCACCAGCTGACCCTGGAACGGTAACATCAACAACTATCAGTGCAACAATGATAACAGCAATGTCCACCATGGGTCAAAAAGCAGCAATGGCGGCAGTATCAACAGTAATTGGTAACCTTTTAGCCGATGGAATATTCTTAATCCCAGGAGTAAAAGGAGCTTGCAATAAAAAATTACTTACAAAGGTACTTACGAATGTAGTAGGACAAGCAAACCCAATATATGCAACAGCAGCTTTATCCACACCGGCAGGTGTAGGTTTATTTGTAGGCTCAGTAGTATCTCCAATAGTAGCAACACTTATTTGTGAAGGAGTAGTACCAAATGGATTTTCAAAACTAGACTAGTAAAAGCAGATTATGAAGTTTTCAGCAGAGAAAATAAAAAAAGCAGTTGAATCAAAAGGATATAAATTCTTCGAAGGAGGAAACTACAACCTTAATATTATAGGAGTTAGAAACTCAGACACTAAAGGTAAAGTTACTAATAGATTTGATGACTTAATTACAGTATCTTACCAAGTAGACGGAGTACAGAAGTATCATGAATTCGATGCAACTACCGATCCAGGTTCTCATTGGGAAAGGAATTTACTTAATGAAGACGGAGTAGCAATACTATGCCCAGGTCAGTATAGAGGTTCCCATACTATTGGAATGCATCAAGGTAAATACGAGGCTCTAAAACAACAGAAACCTGTCAAAGTTTACCGAGATAATAACAAAGACGGTGATTATGATATGTTAGAAGAAAATATCAAAGAAGGTATTTTTGGAATCAACATTCATAGAGCTACAGCTAAAGAAGGAGGAAAGTCCACTCAAGTTGACAAATGGTCTGCAGGGTGTCAGGTAATAGCAGCAAATAGTGATTTTAAACTACTTATGGAATTAGCTCACAAAGCAGCAGACTTGTACGGTAAATCATTTACCTATACGTTAATTGAATCAAAAGACATCTTATAGTTGTCTAATAGGAAATAAATACCTATCTTAAAGTTATGAGCACAAGAAATACATTAATATTAGGTCTAGCAGGTGTCGCTATATTCTATTTGTTATATAAACAAAAAGAGTTCGATACCTCTTCCTATCTTAATAAGATAGTAGATCTTGAGAAAAAAGTAGATTCGCTTCATAGTCAAAATAAAACACTTAATGTAGAACTAAAAACTTTAGAAGATGCATTAGCTAGGTATGACAAAGAAGTAGATAGTCTAGAAAATAGTATAGTAATAATAAAAAGAAGAACGGATGAAAAACTACGTAATGTTAGTAGTCTTACTCTGTCTGAGCTTCAAAGCTTTTTCACAGAAAGATACAATTCAAGTAGTACGCCTACAGGAACCAATAGCCCGACTAGTGGTGAAGGATCTGATAATAGGTGATGGCTTACAGAAAGAACTTGCTGTATCTAGATTAGTTATAGAAACACTAAAAACTAAATCCATTACTCAAGACAGCATTATATTTAATTTTAAATCTCAAGTACTTAATTTAAATTCAATATTAATTACTAAAGATGAGCAATTTAAGATACAAGAAAAACTTTCTAAAGACTTACAACAAGCTCTTAAGAAAGAGAAGTTTAAAAATAAGTTATTCTCAATAGGTACACCAGTCTTAATTTTAGGCGCATTACTTTTGAAATAATGATTGAAACTATAAAAAGAAATACACTACCTACCATAATTGCGTTAGCAGCACTTTCAGTATCAGCATCAGCAGCATTTTATTCTGTTAGTGGACTAAGTAAATTATTTGCAGGAGCAGCATTAGAGGTAACAATAATGGCTGGTTCATTAGAGGTAGCTAAGCTTGTTATCGCTTCACTTCTTTACCAATACTGGGATACATTAAATAAGTACCTTAGAACCTATCTCTCCATTGCAGCCTTTGTACTAGTATTGATTACTAGTATGGGTATATATGGATTTTTAAGTGCGGCATATCAAGACACATACAGGCAATTAACAGTTAAAGAGAATCAAACTGCATTCCTAACCCAAAAGAAAGATTTCTATGAAAAAGATGTTATCAGATATGATGGCGAACTTGAAAGAATCTCTAGCAATATTTCTACTCTCAGTAACGCAAAATCTACCGCAATCCAAATTAAGGACACATCGGTGGTTGGAGGCGTTAGAACCACCATCTCTACTGCAGAGCTTAGACTTGCCCAGCAGCGTATCGGAGTTGAAGAGGAGAATAGAAAACAAGTACAAGCTAAAAGAGAAATAGCAGCAGATAGCTTACAAAAATACCAACTTCAGATATTAGATTTAGATAACAATACAGAAGTAGCCGGAGAATTAGGACCATTACAGTACCTTTCCGGACTTACAGGAGCTCCGATGGATAAGATTATAAACATCTTACTCCTTGTAATCATATTTGTATTTGATCCTTTAGCTATATCACTTGTAATAGCAGCTAACTTCGCTTTTGATCAGGCCAAACCTAAATGGAACCTTTATGGAGAAATAGAAGATGATTTTAGTGAATGGGATGATTTAGATGAAGAAGAACCTAACGGAGATCTTAAAAGAGCTGCTGAAAAATATAAAGAAATTAGTAGAGATGAATTAGTATCCGAAGAAGAGATAATGGAAGACCTTGACCCTAAAGAAATAGAAGTCATAGATCCAGAAACCGTTACAGGAGAAGAAGAATGGAGAACATTGAATGAGGACGATACTGAAATAAAAGAAAAAAAAGTAACCCGTATACTTCAAAAAACTCCTTCTAAAAGAAGAGTAGAATTCTCTGATGGCACCCAAGGATGGGTTGATAAAGGAGATGAGGATAAGATAATCTATATGTAATATAACTTTACCAATATTTATTAATAAACATAAAACAATATAACAATGAGTGAAGAATTAAACTTTGAAGAGCAGCCAATCTTTGTACCTCAAGAAGAAGTACAGGAAATAGCTGAACAAACTCCTGAAGAAGCTCCTGCACCAGTAGAAGTTAAAAAAGTTAAAGAAGTAAAAAAATCAAACGAGGTGAAGGTAGTTAGAATAGTTCAACACTTACCTAGTGGATATAGATTACTTTTAGAAGGAGGAGAAATTGTTAAAGTAAGAAAATCTCAGTTCATACAAGGACAGAAGACAGTAAAACTTTAAAACTTTTTTTAAACAAAATATGTAAAAGAGTTGTCTAACGACGACTCTTTTCTTATATTTATAGTATAGATAATTAATTAGTTATGAGTAAAAATAGCGATATTTACGGAACATGGACAATGGACAGTACAGCAGGGACTGTAAAAACAGATAAGTATGTCCAATCAGTAAAAAAAGCATTTGAACAAAGATCTCAAACTGGGATCAAAAAGTACAATACTACTTTAGAAAGAGAAGATCTAAACTTCCTTGATTGGTTACAGCATCTACAAGAAGAATTGATGGATGCTACATTGTATGTTGAACGATTAAAAACAAGTTATGCCGAAGAAGTTACCAAAGTTAGTAAAGGAAGTATGGGAAAGCAAACTAAAGCAGAGCCCAAAGAGTAACAAACACATTTCCTACTCACAGTTAAATTCTTTCGCTTCTTGTCAAAAACAATGGTACTTACAGTACGTTAAGAAATTAGCTCCTTATGAAGGTTCCATTCATGCTATGTTTGGAACTGCAATGCATGAAACTATTCAGACTTGGTTGACAACTTTGTATTACGATAAAGTTAAAACTGCTAATGAGATGGACTTAGATGCTTTACTGTATGAGAATATGGTTAAAGCATATAAATCTACTAAAGCACAGAATAGCTTTCAGGAATTTACTTCATTAGAGGAAATGAATATGTTTTACTTAGACGGCAAACACATCTTAAACTTTTTAAAGAAAAAAAGAGGTGGGTACTTTAGTACTAAGGGAACTTATTTGGCCGGTGTAGAGACGCTACTATACCAAGAATTACGCCCTGGAGTACAGTTTAAAGGCTTCATCGATTTAGTATTTTATAGTGAAGTATTAGATGAATGGACAATCATTGATATTAAAACCTCCACTTCAGGATGGAATGATTACGCTAAGAAGGACGATAACAAGATTGCACAAATTCTACTCTATAAAGAGTTCTTTTCCAAGCAGTTTGATATTCCAATTGATAAAATAAATGTAGAGTACTTTATACTGAAACGTAAGGTACCAAAAGATGCTGAGTTTGCTGCAATGGAACGTAGAGTACAGCAATTTAGACCTCCGTCCGGAAAGATTAAAAGAGGTCAAGCAGTATCACTAATGAATAATTTTGTAGAGACAGCAGTCGATATAGATGGTGAGTATATTGATAAAGACTATCCAACTTCTCCTTCGAAAAGTACATGTATGTTTTGTGCTTTTAAGAAAATGAGGATATGTCCTGATGCTGTTTTATAATTTATATATATTTATATATAGAACAATTTAGTTATGAAACAAGACGAAAAACTTACCTCGGTAAAAATCACACAGCCATTATTTGATGAATTCAAGATGGCATCATTACAAAACAACTTTTCATTTAAAAAGCTTGCAGATCGTGCAATTTATCTTTATCTTACTGATAGAGACTTCCGTGAAAAAGTACACAAACAGAATAACATTAAACTTTAATAATGACTGACAAATTTGGTTATATCCCAAAAGACGAAAGAAAAAACGTCTTACTTTTATGTGATGATATTCGAATGCATTCCGGTATTGCTACTATGGCAAGAGAGTTTGTAGTTGGAACAGCACAACATTTTAATTGGTTTCAAGTAGGAGCAGCTTTACAGCATCCAGACGCAGGAAAGGTGTTTGACCTGTCAGAAGACATAAATAACCGTACCGGTATAAAGGATGCTTCTGTAAAAGTAATGCCTAATAACGGCTATGGAGATGCTACATTGATTAGAAGGTTACTTAAACAAGAAAAACCAGATGCTATCTTTATCTTTACGGATCCAAGATACTGGACATGGCTGTTTGAAATCGAAAGAGAGATTAGATCTCAAATTCCAATTATGTGGTTAAACATCTGGGATGACTATCCTGCACCGATGTATAATAAAAGCTATTACGACTCAGTAGATGTCTTAATGGCAATCTCTAAACAAACTAAAAATATTAACGAATTAGTTTTAGGAGAAGAAGCTAAAAATAAACTCATTAAGTATGTACCTCATGGTATTAACAGTAACGACTTCTTTCCTATCACAAAAGATCATAAATTATATCCAGACTTAGTTAAGTTTAAACAAGATACTATTCCAAATAAGGATGTAGAGTTTGTAGTTTACTTTAACTCAAGAAACATTAACAGAAAGAGACCAGGAGACGTAATTCTATCTTATAAATTCTTCTGTGACAGAATAGGAAAAGAAGCAGCTAAGAAATGTGCTTTAGTGATGCATACAGCAGCAGTAGATCAAAATGGAACTGATCTAAGAGCTGTAAAAGAAGCATTAACAGATCCAGAATATGTTAACATTTATTTCTCTCAGGCTAAGATTAATACAGCCCAGATGAATATGATGTACAACATGGCTGATGTTACTATGTTAATCTCATCTAATGAAGGATGGGGATTATCTTTGACAGAATCTATGATGGCAGGTACAATGATAGTTGGTGCTGTTACAGGAGGAATGCAAGATCAAATGAGATTCGAAGACGGTAATGGTAACTGGGTTGATTTTAGTTCTGACTTTCCTTCCAATCATAGAGGTACAATTAAACAATGCGGAGATTGGGTTGAACCAGTCTTCCCATCAAACATCTCATTAACAGGTTCACCTTCTACTCCATATATTTTTGACGACAGAGTTTCATCAGAAGATGTAGCCATAGCTTTAGAGAAAGTATATAACTTATCTACAGAAGAGAGAATCAAAAACGGACTGAAAGGTAGAGAATGGGTTACTTCAGACGAATCTCAAATGTCAGCCGATACAATGTGTAAGAACATTATAGAGGTTATGGATGAAGGATTCAAAACATTTAAACCTAGACCAAGTTTTGAAATTCATAAAGCTGGTCCAAGACCATTAAAGAAAGTTACACATAAATTAACAGGTTATTAAGATGAGTAAACCATTAGCAGTAGTAAGCTGCCCTATAGACACATATTCAGGATACGGAGCAAGAGCAAGAGACTTTGTAAAAGCTTTGATCGATTTAGATAAGTACGACGTAAAGGTTTTATCTCAAAGATGGGGTAACACTAGATTTGGTTATTTAGAAGATCATAATGAAGATGATTTAAGTTCTAGAATTATACCTAACATGACTGTTAAACCAGACTTATGGGTACAGATTACAGTACCGAATGAGTTTCAAAAAGTAGGTAAGTTTAACCTAGGAGTTACCGCTGGAATGGAAACTACATTAGTTCATAATACTTGGATTGAAGGATGTAATAGAATGGATCTAAACCTAGTATCATCAGAACATAGTAAAAAGACTTTTTTAGATACTGTGTATATTAAAGAGGATACTAAAACAAAACAACCTACTGGAGAATTAAGATTAACATCTCCTATGGAGGTTTTATTAGAAGGAGCTGATTTAACTAAATACTTTCCGACTACAAGTTCATTAGACTTATCTCCTATAAAAGAATCATTTTGTTTCTTATTTGTAGGTCATTGGTTAAATGGTGACTTTGGTCAAGATAGAAAAAATGTAGGGTATATGATTAAATCTTTCTTAGAGACATTTAAGAATAAAAAAGATGCACCTGCTTTGATTCTAAAGACTAGTCAAGTTACTACTTCTATTACGGATAGAGAAGCAGTATTAGATAAGATAGAACAAATTAGACAATCAGTTAAAGGTACCTTACCAAACATCTATCTCTTCCATGGAGATGTAAGTGATTCGGAAATGAATGAACTTTACAATCATCCAAAAGTAAAAGCGATGATTTCGTTTACTAAAGGAGAAGGATTTGGAAGACCGTTATTGGAATTCAGCCTTGTTAATAAACCTATCATAGCTTCAGGTTGGTCTGGACATGTAGACTTTTTAGATAAAGAATTTACAAACCTAGTAAGCGGGGAGTTAACACCAGTACATCCATCAGCAGCATCTAAGGATATGATACTTACCGAAGCTAAATGGTTTAGTGCAGATGAAGCAGCAGTAGGAAGAATTTTAAAAACAGTACACAAAGACTACAAAAAGTTCTTATCTTTATCTAAGAGACAAGGACATAAAAGTAGAACAGAGTTTAGTTACGAAAAGATGGTAGAAGTATTAGGTAGAACATTAGACCAATACGTTCCAGAATTTACTAAACAGATAGAATTAAATTTACCAAAATTAGATTTACCAAAATTATAGTTATGAAAGATCAATTAGTAGACTGTAAACGATGCGGAGGAAACGCATGTTACGAACAGCACATAGACGAATCAACAACTACCTGGTTATGTATGGGGTGCGGGTTTACAACCTCAACTCTAATGAATGAAGGAGGAAAAGTAGTAGGGGACTTAATAGAAACTTCTCCAACTCTTTACAAAGATCTACTCTTCACAGACGATACTAAAAAAGTATGGGCTCCAGCAACAATGACATTACCAGAAAAAGGAATGGTATTCTTAGATGGTACATCAGAAAAGGAATGGAAATGGGCTGCAGTAAAAGCTATTAAGATTACAGAGGAGGAAAGAAAAGTAAAAAACTTCCCTAACGATCAGACATATAAAATGGATATGGCTGGCATTAAACATTACGGTCAAAGAGAGTTTATGGATGCTTTAGAGTTAATTGGTTTCTACGAAATAGGAGAGTAAATGAAAATTAGTTACGCAATAACAGTATGTAATGAGTTTGTAGAAATACAAAAGCTTGTTAACTTTCTTAGAGAGAATAAAAGAACTCAAGATGAGATTGTTATACTCTTTGATCAGAAGAACGGTGACCAAGAAGTAGCCAACTGGTTAACTAAACAAAGTAAATACCCAAATGTTCAGTTCTGGAGAGGATTCTTTGATGGCCATTTCGCTGATTGGAAAAATAAATTGACAGAATACTGTGAAGGAGATTATATCTTTCAGATTGATGCCGATGAATTGCCTAATAAAATTCTCATTGATAACCTACCTAATATACTAGAGGCTAACCCTACAGTTGATATGTTAAGAGTTTCTAGAATTAATACTGTTGAAGGATTAACAGAAGAGCATATTAAGAAATGGGGATGGACGGTAAATGAAAAAGGTTGGGTTAACTGGGCAGACTGGCAAATGAGAATCTATAGAAGACATCCTGATATTAAGTGGAAAAATAAAGTTCATGAAGTATTGGATGGATTTAAAATACACGGGATGTTACCAATGGAGGAAGAGTATGCTCTATACCATCCAAAAGATATAGAAAGACAAGAAAAACAAAACGCATACTACGATACATTATGAAACCAAAAAGTAATATATACGTAGATATAGATGAAACTATCTGTGATTATGAGTACAGAGAAGATAAGTTTAACTACAACTTAGCAAGACCTATACAAATTAATATAGATAAAATTAATAGACTCTATATTCAGGGACATTTAATTACATACTGGACTGCTAGAGGTTCAAGAACTGGGGAAGACTGGTACGAAGTTACTAAAAATCAATTAGAGGAATGGGGATGTAAGTACCACTTCTTAAGTGTAGGAGAAAAACCTGCATATGATTTACTGATATGTGATAAATCTAGAAGGATAGAGGAGATATGAAAAAAACCTATATAATAGCTGAAATCGGAATTAACCATCAGGGTGATATTAATATTGCAAAACGGTTAATAGATATTGCAGCAGCAGCTGGATGTGATGCAGTAAAGTTTCAAAAACGTAACCCCGATATAGCAGTCCCTGCAGCACAAAAAAATAAACCTCGTAGATGGCAAGGTCAAGATATGACCTATCTTGAATATAAGTATAAGGTTGAATTCGGTAAAGAAGAATACGACGAAATCGATCGATACTGTAAGCAGCAAAACATTACTTGGTCAGCTTCACCATGGGATTATGATTCGGTTGAATTTTTAAAACAGTATGATTTACCGTTTATAAAAGTACCTTCTGCTATGTTAACAAATCATAAACTGCTTACTTCATGTATGAAGAGTAGTATGAGAGTAATACTTTCAACAGGAATGTCCACTGAAGAAGAAATAGATGAAGCAGTTAATGTATTAAGAAAAGCTAAACATTTTTTTAGAAACCCTCATCCAATAGGATTACTACATTGTAATTCTTCCTACCCTGCTCCTGTAGAAGAACTTAACTTATCCGCTATAAAGACCTTAACCGAAAAATACCCTGATTGTGAAATAGGATACTCAGGACATGAGATATTACTAGGTACGACAGTAGCGTCAGTACTACTAGGAGCGTCAATTGTAGAGAGACATGTTACACTAGATAGGAATATGGAGGGATCGGATCATGCATGCTCTGTTACTCCACATGGTCTTTTTAAACTAGTTTCAGGAATAAGAGATTTAGAAAAAGCATATGGGGATGGACAAATCAAAGTAACTGAAACTGAAAAAGCTGTTAAAGAAAAACTTAGAGGATGAAAAACTTAAATGAAATAGCATTTGTAGTTCAGGCAAGACTTAATAGTAAAAGGGTACCTCAAAAGATGATTCGTCCATTTGCTGGTGATACGTTATTTGGTATAGTATTAGACAAGCTATTGGACTGCAAAAATATACCTAACGAAAATATATTTGCTTCTATATACGAAGACGAGCTTATAGAGATTGTAGATAATAAACCAATCAGTTATTTTGTTAGAAGTAAAGAATCAGCCGAAGAAGAGGACAATTTACAATTAATATACGAATGGCATGATAAGCTTCCAGCTAAGTACAAGTACGTAGTTCTAATTTCTGGTTGTAATCCATTACTTCAAATAAATACGATTGATAGGTTTATAGAAAAGTTCGTAAACCAACAGGAAGAAAATCTATTTGCAGTCATAGAAAAAAGACAGTACTTCTGGAATAAACAAGGTAAGATGATTAATGATTGGCCGGTAGGTGAAACAATAATGAATACGAAAGTCATTGAACCTACATATGAAGCAGCACATTGTCTCTACGCTTCTAGATTAGATACTATAAAAAATAATAAATTTATGGTAGATTTTTCAAAAGAAAACCTTACCTTATATACTATACCAGAACTAGAGTCATTTGATATCGATTACGAATGGCAATTTAAAACAGCTGAACTGTTGTATGAAAAAATTTAAAGTAGGAGTATTAGGAAACGGATTCGTAGGAGAGAGTCAAGCATTTGCTTTCTCACCAACTACCGATTTAAGAATTTATGATGTAGATCCATTAAAAGCTACTCATACAAAAGAACAAGTAGACGAATGTGATTTTATATTTGTTTGTGTTCCAACACCAATGTATAAAGATGGTTCACAAGATCTATCTTATATTGAAAAAGTATTTGAAGAGGCAGTAGAAGGGCCAATCTATATTATCAAATCTACAGTGCTACCCGGTACCACAAAAGAACTCTCTGAGAAATATAATAAGATTAATATAGTATTTAGTCCTGAGTTTTTAACTGAGAGAACCGCTAAGTTAGATATGTTAACACAAGCAAGAATTATCTTTGGAGGACCAAGACAGCATACTAGAAAAGTAAGAGATTTGTTTGAGCAAAGATTCATGAATAGAAATATAATTGAAACAGACTCTACAACTGCTGAGTTAATCAAATATATGAACAATACTTTCTTTGCAACCAAAGTATCTATCATGAATGAATTCAAAAGACTTTCAGATGCAATAGGAACTGATTGGGAGACAGCTTTATATGGATTTGCTTCTGACGGAAGGATAGGAGATAGCCACTTACATGTCCCTGGACCAGACGGTAGAATGGGATACGGAGGAACTTGTTTTCCTAAAGATGTTAACGCTATTATAAAATACGGAGAAAAATATGGAACTCCTATGAATACTATAGCTGCAGGTTGGAAGACCAACCTAGAGGTTAGACCAGAAAAAGATTGGGAAAAAGATAAAGGTAGAGCAGTAAGCGATGATTAAAAATAGTTTTAGGGAAGATATAGAGTTCATTTTTACTAAACTAAAAAATAAAGAGAAGTTTAGTTTTAGTAAATACGCTGATGGAGAGTTCGCAATACTAGCTAACCAACGTATAACCAATATCGATAATTGGACTTTTGATCCAACAAAACATTCTGAGATTAGGAATGAATTAATAAGATCGTTCCAATTTAAAGATCCTGAATACTACGTAGGAGTTAGCTGTAAGTGCTGCCAACCTGAACAAATAGTAAACTGGATGAGACAAGAATCAAAACAAGATGTTCTTACTTGGGCTAACATATTTGTTAATAGTAACTACCCTTACTTCCAAGAGAATTTTATTCCGGAATTTAGTAACCATAAAGTAGTTTTATTTGCAAGAGAAGATGCTCGTACAAATGAATTACCATTTGAAGTAGAACATATACCTATAACTTCGGAAGCTTTTATAGATAATTTTGATATGGTAGAAAATTTTCCTATAGAAGAATATAAAGACAAGTTATTTTTATTCTGTGCTGGACCATTAGGTAACATGTTAGCAGCTAAATTTTGGGAAAAGAATAAAGAGAATACATATCTTGATATAGGTTCAACATTAAACGGATACTTAACTGAAACTAATAGAGGGTACCTTAAAGGAGGTAACACAGCACTAAAAACTTGTATATGGTAAATAAAGTCTTAATTTGTTTTGGAACAAGACCTGAATGGTTGAAAGTAAAACCTTTAGTTGAGACTTTAGATAACTGTCAACTACTCTTTACCGGTCAACATAAAGACTTACTTGCTGATATAAAAGTAGACTATAGAATAGAAATAGGAGATCAAACAAATAGACTTGATCAAATCATAAGTGACTGCTTACTTCAATTCCCAGAAGGAGACTTCGATACAGTCTTAGTTCACGGCGATACAGTTTCAGCTCTTGCTTGTGCTCTAGCAGCATTTAGTAGAAAGAAAAAAATCATTCACCTTGAAGCAGGTTTAAGATCTCATGATTTGACTCAACCTTACCCGGAAGAAGGGTACAGACAAATGATATCTAGAATAGCAGATATAAACTTTGCTCCAACTGAACTGTCAGCTGAGAATTTAAAACAAGAAAGAGTTTTAGGAACAACACACATTGTAGGTAATTCAGTTTTAGATAACTTACTGCCATTAAAAGATGAAGCAGTATATGGAGACAAAGTTCTAGTCACCTTACATAGATGGGAGAATCATATTTGGATGGATAAATGGTTTAAAGAAGTAAACCAACTAGCGATTGATAACCCTACCTTAGAGTTTATCATTCCTCTACACCATCATCCCGAAGTACAAAAACATAGAGAATTACTAACACATGTTAATGTAGTTCCGTCTTTACCTCATACTGAACTTTTAGATATAATGTTACAATCTAAACTCATCATATCAGATAGCGGAGGACTTCAGGAAGAAGGAACATTCTTTAATAAGAAAGTAATTGTATGTAGAGATGTAACTGAAAGACCAGAAGGTATAGAAACAGGACATTTACATTTATGTCATTACCCAGAACAGATATCTGATATCTTTTATAAGATTTTAAATAATTACGAAATAGATACAAAATGTCCATACGGTGAAGGTAATACAGCCAAACTAGTTAAAGATTTACTATGATAACAGTTGTACTAAATAGCTACAAAAGAGCACAATACCTACCTGAACAGATAAAAGCCATTAGGGAACAATCTATTCCTGTAGACGAAATAATGGTATGGTCAAACAAACCAGAAGAAGGGTTACAGTACAATATAGATAATTTAGGAGTTAAGGTAGCTTATGCAAATCATAATTTCAAGTTTCATGGTAGATTTGCTTTTGGTTTATTAGCTAGAAGCGAGTATGTAGCTTTTTTTGATGACGATACAATACCTGGACCTAAATGGTTTGAATCTTGTTTAAAATACTCAGAGGAAAATATTATACTAGGTTCAACAGGAGTTAAGTATTTAGGAGATGCTTATGACCCGCATGAAAAGTATGGCTGGAATGGAATAAAAAGTAATAAACTAGAAGATGTTGACTTAGTTGGACATTCATGGTTTATGAAAAGATCTACTTTAAAGTACTTATGGGAAGAAGATCCCATCTCTTGGGAGAACGGAGAAGATATTCAACTGTCTGGTTTTGCTTATAAATACGGAAACATAAGAACAGCAGTACCCCCTCACACTCTAGATAATAGAGAGGAATGGGGAAGTATAAAAGGAGACGTATACGGAAATGATGAAAATGCTTCTCATTGGAAAGGTAATCATTCACCGTTACGTAATCAGATTTCTAAAACATTAATGGAACAAGGATACAAAAAAGTAATAGATAGAATATGAAAGTACTAGTAACAGGCGGAGCTGGTTTTATCGGAACAAATATTGTTAATAAACTTCTTAAAGAGGGGCATGAAGTTATGTCTTTAGATAATTACGATAGTGGCCTTAAAGAGAATGAACTACCTGGATGTATATACAAAGAAGGAGAGTTAGAGTTCTTAAAGTACTTTAATGGAAACGGATTTGATATAGTTTACCATCTAGCAGCTTTATCTAGAATACAGCCTTCATTTGAAAATCCATTAGAAACTTTCAGAGTAAATACCGAAGGAAGTTTAATTGTAGCTGATTGGGCTAAAAAGTACAACGTAAAGGTTGTTTATGCCGGTTCATCTTCAAGATGGCATGATCCATTACAATCACCTTACGCAGCTTTTAAACATATGGGAGAAGAAATCTTTAAAATGTATAGAAAGGTATACGGGTTAAATGTAGAAATAGCTAGATTCTATAATGTATATGGACCGAAAGAAATAGTAGATGGAGATTGGGCAGCAGTTATAGGAATATGGAGACGTCAAGTTAGAGATGGAGAACGTATTACAATAGTAGGTGATGGAGAACAGAGAAGAGACTTTACTCATGTTCACGACATAGTAGACGCTTTATATAAAATTGGTATTGGAAAAGAATCACACGAAGATGCTTGGGAATTAGGAACAGGAGTCAACTACTCTATCAACGAAGTATTTGATATGTTTAAAAGTAGGTTTAATGTTGAAGCAGTATACTTACCAGACCAGAAAGGAAACTATAGAAAGACTTTAAGAGAGAATGATGATAGTTTATTACGTTTAGGTTGGAAACCTGAAGATCAATTACTATCTTATATAAACAGCTTATGAAATTAGTAGTATATACAGCCCTATTTGCAGACGAATCTCTACCTTTAGAAGATGTAGGAAGGTTTTTTCCATTCACTCATGACAAAGGAGGTGTAGAGTACATAGCGTTTACAAATAGAGAAGACCTAAAATCAGACTTTTGGGATGTAAGAGGTATAGAAAAAGAAGGGGATAAGTCATTTAGAATGATGTCTAGGTTCTTAAAATGGAACCCAACAAAAGCTAATCTTCCGGAACATACTCATTCATTATGGATGGACTCACAATGTTATTTCCAATACGAACCTACAGCTATTGTTGATGGATACTTGAAAGACAAATACCATACAGCTATGCATCATCATACAGACCTACAAAGTATCTATGTAGAAGGAATGGTAACATCGTATGTTTACTTTAATGACAAACCTTCTATTGTTAATAGACAATTAGAAAGATACTTCGAAGAAGGGCATCCTTATCAATATGATCATTACGAAACTGGAATACTTATTAGAAAGAACTGTAAGGAAGCTAATGAACTTGGAGAGACTGTTTATAATGAACTCTCCAACGGAAGTATTAGAGATCAACTATGTACACCATATGTAGTTAAAAAGAGGAGAGACAAAGGAGATGAAGGTATACTAACAATACAAGAATCTTTCACAGGACATAGAGGACAGCTACCTCTACCTAAATCAAAAATATTTTTTACAGAACCAAAACCAAGCGAAAAGCTTAAAGAAGATTTAACAAAGAGATGAAAAAGTACATTGTAGAGTTTACGTATCTAGACGGAACAAAAGAAGAAGTAGAGTTTTTAACCGATAGAATTGATTGGACTATAAACCAATACTGCCGTAATAGAATGATAGCTAATTCACAAGTTTTAACAGAAGGATCATCAAATAGTAAAAAAATGTTATTAGGTTAACTATTTATTTGTATACCCGAAAAAGATTTCTTATATTTAAGATATGAAACAATTAGAAAAATTAGTAAAAGAAGTTATAACTGAAGCAGCTAAAATTAACTTTGCTGGACATTCATTTATGCTTAAGGTTGACACTAATGAGGATCCTCAGAAGAAAGGTGTAAAGGTTCAATTTATTCCAACACAGTTTGGACAAATGACTCCAACCGAACAAAATGATATTGCAATCGAATTGGAAACTAGACTTGAAAAAGGATTAGGTCAGTTTGATATGAGAGTAGAAAGAGACAGAAACTTAAAGGATAAAACTATTATAGGTTTCTTTATCTATATTGAATATTTCGATAGAATTATTCGTAAGGCTCTAGCAGGAGAGAATCCTGATCAAGGAGACGCTGGTGCAGAACCAGAACAAGTGTAACTTAAAACCAGTTTACAGATGAATGGGTATCGATTTTACAGTAAAGAAGACCCTGAAAAAGAAACTATTATGGCCTGGCCTTCTAGTTCTTTTGAAACGGCAGTAGAAAGATTTGCACAAATTAAGAATCTTCCAGTAGAAGATTTTACTAAACTATTTGAAGTAGAAAGATTATGATTGAACCTAGAAAAAAAGTCAGACAAGTCCTATTTTCTATTCATCAATTATCTTACCGCATCAAAGAAAAATCCCCAAGTAACGAGCATATGAATAAAAAAATATTCATAGAGGTTTTAGAACAATTAAAGTTAATCGAAGAGCGTAGGGATTTTATGGAAGAAGAAATAGGAATGGATATGACACAGTACGAAGATCAATTCTTCTCAGTCATTGAGAACCTATTTAAATTAGCTTTCAATAAACAGCAACTTGGACTCATTCAATTATACCTCTATCAGTTAGTACCGGACAAAGAATGGGACGGAACAATCACAATAGAATTAGGTAAAGAAGAAAAGGTAGTAAATTTTAAAACACCTGAAGATGTTTGGAATACTATAAACTTATTTACAAATGGTTAACGTAAGTGATACAGCAGCACAGCAGCTACTAAATATATTTATAGAAGAGAATAAAGACCCAAAAGAAAACTACGTAAGAGTAGGAGTTAAATCAGGAGGATGTTCCGGTTTATCTTACATATTAGACTTTGAGGATAAAGCTTCGGAAGACGATAAAGTAGTAGAATCAAATGGAGTAAATCTTCTTATAGATAAAAAGAGTCTTTTATACCTTATCGGGACTACATTAGAATATTCTTCCGGACTAAACGGTAAAGGATTTCATTGGACTAATCCAAACGCACAAAGAAGTTGCGGATGTGGAGAAAGTTTTTCACTATAAAGTTGCTAGATTAAATTATTATTCTTATATTTAGTATTATTAATTAACTAAAGGTTATATATGCAATTAGAAATGATTGAGTGCCCTAAATGCGGCAACGACTTCCCATTAAAAAGAAAAGAGTTAGGTTACCATGTATGTGTTAACTGTTCGACAACTAAAGCAGTAGTAGGCGTTACTACAGTAGAAGGAAGTGGAGACCATACTTACAATGATCTTATTATTATGGATCAAGATCAATACCTTTCTATTAAAAGAAAAGAAGCTGAACTATCAGGTAAGAAATCAGACTTATTAGAAATTCTAGACTTAGACAGAGACGAAAACGAAGTAAGCCAATCAGTAAAAGAACAAGTCAACGTAATATTAGATGACGACTTGGAAGCAGAGGAAGACGAACAAGACGTTGACAGAACAGGTCAAATAGAAGGAATAGATTACTAGTATGGATTTTGAAAATTACTTTAGAGACATAGGAAGGAAAGTTATATACAAAGCTGTAAACGGTGAGTACGACAAAGGTATAGATATGTTTAGTTATAATGCTAAAGGAATAGATAACCATAAAAATCTCTATAAGTCTATACCTAATTTTAAAACTCAAGAGGATTTATGGGAGTTCTTATTAACTCACTTACCGGATGGGTATAAAGTTGGCACTTTTAACTTACCTCCTGAAGATATATACTCTGTATTTAGCCCAATCGACCTAGTACATCAAGCTATTGAGTTTTTGGAACTATACAAGGAAGGTAGTGATTGGAAAGCTTTGATTAGCGATCTAGAATTTAAAAATGGTAAAACACTACTCTTACCTGTATACACACACTATTTTAAATTATCTCAATTAGCACGTATCTACATAAAGGCTGGTCTAAATTTTACATACCCTCCAACTGCAAATAAAATTTTAAACTTACCTAAATACTTCTTACACCCAGGAGGTTTTAGACAGTTAATCTACCAAGTATTTTCACCTGATAAAAATATAGAAGTGCTTGGGCTAGCAGCTAAAGATGTTGAAGTAGTTAAAGAATTTAACAGTACTGAGAGTATATTAGAGTATTTTAAACTTAATACAGAAACAGCAGAATTAGATATTACCTTACATGGTTTCGAAAATTTACTCCTGCCTCAATTTGCTTTCGGCTATACAGACTACCACAAAGGACTAAAATCAGAGTTTATAAACTTTCTCAAATTTTTTGATTCTGTAAACATATTTACCAACTTTATGTTTACTCATAAGAGTATAGATCAAAGTAAAGTAAAAACTGATTACTTTATAGAATTAGAAGATAAGGAAGATCCAATAATAATACTAAAAGTATTTCTTCTACTACCTTTTTTAGAAACTAAAGATAGACACTATTTTGAGGAAATCCCAGGTGTAGTAGTAAGAGAATTAAAACCGATTAAGATTACTAAAACTAACAACTAAAAATTGCCTAGAGCTCCAAAAATATTAACCAAAGAAGATATACAAAGAGCACAATTAAGAACTCGTTCTAATTTAGCAGCAGCAAGATATCTTCATGTTTCCTACCCACACTATAGGAAGTATGCTTTGTTATTTAAAAACGAAGACGGAGTTACTTTATTTGAAGCTCATAAAAATCAAGAGGGTAAAGGTATAGCCAAATTTAATCCTAACGGAATAAATGAACCTCCTCTATTAGATATCTTAGAAGGTAGAGTACCTTTAGAACATTTTGACTCAAAAAGAATCAAAGAGAGAATAATCTTTGAAGCTCTAATAGAAGAGAAATGTGCCCATTGCGGATTCTCAGAGAAGAGAGTACATGATACTAAAGTACCTATCATCTTAAACCATAAGGACGGTAATAGGAAGAACTGGCTTGTCGAGAATTTAGAATTCTTATGTTACAATTGTGCATTTTTGTACGCTACTTCTCCTATTACCGACAATCAGGTAGATAGAATGGAAGATTATGTAGATAAATCTGATGAAGAGTTTACTTGGGAGATGGATGAAGCTACAGTAGAACATCTTAAGAACTTAGGACTGTACGAAGAAGAGAAGAGACCTGGAGATGAGTACATCTCTAGACTTTAATCTATTTATTATTATGACAAAGAAGAAAACTAGTAAGCTTTCTACCTTTAAAAAGAATAAACCTCTCGAAAGAAAAGTAGCCGATGACTTAGTAAGGCTACATGAACGTAATGAAAAGTTACGTGAAAAAGAGATAGGAACTTCCTTTTTAGACCTATTTTAGTTGGTCGTTATCTTTTTTTTCCTTATCTTTAATTAACTTAAAAAACCTATTATGATGTATAGATATGACAGAGTAACTTTGGAATTTAAAAAAATTAAGTATAGTGAAATTTTCTTTAAAACTATATTAGCAACTGTAGTTCTATTTACTCTTTTTAGTTTAACCTATAAATTAGATAGAACTAAAATAGATCAACTCACCGACGAAGAGAAACTAATAATTATCTCAGACTATAATGAATTTTCGGAAGAAAAACTTGTTGCTAAGATTAAGGAATTGAACTTTAGATACCCACATATTGTATTAGCACAAGCAAAACTAGAAACAGGTTACTTTAAATCAGAAAGTTTTACTTACGCTAATAACTTATTTGGTATGAAACAAGCTAAAGCAAGAGCAAATACTGCTGTTGGAACTTCAAGAGGTCATGCTCGTTACGATAGTTGGATTGAAAGTCTATATGACTATGCTCTTTTCCATAACGCTTATTTAAATAAGTTAAGAACTGAAGCACTCTACTACGCCTACTTAGGTCAAAATTATGCTGAAGATCCTAAATATGTCGATAAATTAAAAGCTATAGTAGAAAAACAAGAATTAAAAAATAAATTCTAAAAAGTTATGAATTTACTATTTCCAAAGTATAAATTATCAGACAAAGAAATACAAATTAAACATATTATTGAAAACCTAATTAATGACCCTGTTACTGTTAAGTTAATGGATCCAATTACATCTCATTATTACTTAGATAACAAAAAGTTGGGATACTTTATTCTCATTAGTTACAGTATTATAAAAATTACAAATCATAAATTCTACTATACAGAAAATATTAGCAGTAGATTTAGCAGTGAAATTGAAAAATCAATCCAGGTAGCAATAAGTAAAGATAGAAGAAGAATTGAAGACGAAATGTTTAAAAACGAATCTGATCTTTTGACAAATATTCTTAAAAAAGTCACAGTTCCTAGTTTGAAATCTGAATAATATTTCTTATCTTTATGTATATAAAAAATAGGTTATGGCAGAAAAGAGGGGTGAAATTGAGAAAATTATAAATGATTTCAACACAGCTGGTAGTTTAGAGATAAACCATCCTGTAGTAGGTTGGCATAGAGTTACAGCTAAAGACTTCAGATCATTTGATGGCGAAAGAAGAATTACCGAGCCTGAATATACCAGACTTAGTACGGTTGAAGTTCCTATGAAGACAGTAGAGTACTTTGGCCCTGTATACTATTGGGGAACTAATAAAGAAGTACGTCCTACTAATTCAGGAAAGATAATTGATAGCCCTATACAGGCAAAGTTAAACAGAATCTCAGGAAGTAAAGGTTAATATAGTGAAGTTACATTTCGAAAATACACACGAGTTTGAAGTCCTATTCAAAAATAAATCAATAGAAGTTACAAATGCTATCTACTTAGGTATTGAAAAAGCAATGCAGGATGGTAAAAAGACTGCTATGTTATTTGAGATTACTTTCGAAGAAGCAGAAAGAGCATTTGAAATATCTCTTCCCCGATCTCAATGGGTACAGGCATTAGAGTCCTGTCTTAAACATTTTCACGAACTTGAAATGTCAAATGAAGCAATAGATTGCTGGAAACTATTAGAAGCAGCAAAAGTCTGGTAAAAATAAAAAGTAAAGTTATGCCAATAAAAAAAGTATCAGTTACAAAGACATCACAGTATTATGTAGATGGGGAAGGTACAGTAGATAGAGATCGAATAGTTACTCTATCTCATGATTGGACTGAAAGAGACATAACCCTCTTTAAGAAACTAGCCAAACAAGGCGGTACCTGTAGACTTCAGGGGCTTAAGTATACAATCATACCAGGAGAAAAAATAACAACATCCAAAGGATGGGCGGATGCTGGAGCAGCTCCAATGCCTGGACCAGAAAATTAATAGTTATGAAAGAACAAGACTTAATTGATCTAGGATTTATAAAGAATGATGTATCAGCAGAAGAATCAGGAGATATTTCATTCTACTACTATACTTATGATATTACAGATGAGTTGTGTTTGATATCAAGTGATGATGGAGAGGCTAAAAAAGATGGATGGTCTGTAGAGATGTTTGATTACGATGGTATTAAGTTTACTAATGTAGAAGACTTAAAAACTCTTATTGATGTTATAGAAAGGAATAAGTTATGAAAAATAGGTTCGAACTAAAAGATACCCGAACATTTGGACAAAAGGTAAAATCCTTTCTTCAATCACTTTTATTTTGGAAAGGTAGAAAGAAAGGAATGATTCACACTCGTAATTTAGAGTGGGGTGATTTTCGTTATATCTTTTTTCCTAAAAAGTTAGAAAAGTTTGGGTATTTAGGAATCACATTCTACAAAGAAGATAGTCCTTACTTTAAAGCAATCTATCCATTAGTTCTTGCAATGGATTATGAAGCAAAACCAAAATGGTGTCCAAGATGGTTTCTTCGTTTTCTTCATGTCTTCGGTGATGATAAAAGTTTGGTAAGAGTTAGAAACCATAAGTTGAGTAATCTACATAGAAGATTAACCAAAGGAATTCAGTTCTGGGATTGGAAAACAAAATGGACTGATTATGACCTTCGTATTTCCATAAGTGGACCAGAACATCTACAAAATCTTGCTGATAATATAGAACGAGGGTATTATAGTAGAGGTAGACAAAAAGAGTTGGTAGAACAGATTAAAAAATTTGACCCGAGTGCAGGTATTATTTGGGGTAGTGTTAGTAGGTTAGAAGAACAACTTGAAGAACTAGAAAATAAAGAAGATGAAAGCAATACTAGAATTTCAACTCCCGGAAGATAAACAAGATTTTGATTTCGCAACTCAAGGTTCGGATTGGTGGAATGTTTGTTGGGAAATGGACCAATGGCTCAGAGGAGAAATGAAACATCCAGCTGGCGATATGAGCGATGATACTTACGAGGCATTACAAAAATGTAGAGAGAAACTAAGAGAACTGATTGACGATAGTAACCTTAATTTAGATAACGTATTATGAGTAAAGTAGAACAAAGAAAGATACTAATTGATATAATGAAAGCAGACGAAGCTTCTGGTCTATATGAAGAGTTAAATTGGAAGCTTGTTAGAGAAAGAGATGGACTTACTAAAGAATCAGAAAAGGTTCTATGGATTGAATTTAATGAAGATGGTAGATTTAAAGAGAAGTTTGATGAGGTAGCAGTAGGAAGATCTCTTCTTATGTCTCCATTCAATCAGTTCTTTACATGGCAGACTACTTCTATAACAGAGATAGTAGAGCAGAAAGAGGATTACATTAAATTCAAAACACAAAATTCAAACTACGAATTATTTAAGTTATGAAAGCATATAAAATGACAAACCGATATGGAGATAAATTTACATTTACTCCTCAAGAAGACGGAACCATATTATGGGAAGGTAATTTTGAATATTGTAGATTTGGTTGGCCTAATGACTACACAAAAGCCTTCTTTGAATATACAAGAGATACCGGAGGAGGTATTTCATTAGAACAGTTTAGAGAATTAGTTCACGCTTATGATGAGGTAAAAGAATCATATGTATTAGAAGACAATAAATATAGAGAACTTGTTACATCTAATAAAGCTATTATTAATATGGTAGATCCATCTGGCGGACCATACTTAACTTCCGGAATGGCAGTAGAAAGTATATCTAAAGAATTAACTGATATGGAAATAGAGAGATTTGAATCGGTTAAAGAGGGTTGGAAAATATATTTAAGATAGTTGTTTATTTGAATTATTCTTCTTATATTAAGGTATAATTAAAAAATGATAATAAAGGTTATGAAAAAAATTATTTTAAGTCTAAGCATTCTTTTTATAGTTAGCTGTACAAAAGATTCATTTACAGATACTGAACTTGAAAAAGTAATTGACACAGTACCTATCGCAGATAACCCATTTAGTGTAACCTATACACCCGATTATACGAAACCTTCTTACTATACCAGATTGCCATTTCCAGAAAATGTAAAAAATGGTACATATAGAGAGTTTAGCAATTGGCACCCTCCTCTAGAAGCTGTAGTTTTAGACTACGATAAAGATGGTTACTTAGACATTATAGACAATCAATCAGACTACGGGGTATTTAGAAGAAACAGTATACTATTTCTAAAAGGTAATTCTTCTGGTAAGTTAGATATTGATAGGGAGAACTCATATAAACATACTGGTCTCATTCATGGGCGGAAAGGTCTTGTAGGTGATTACAATGGAGATGGATGGCCAGATGTATTTTTTATTGGACATGGATACGATGTAGTAGACGGAAATCCAAGAGATGAATACCCCATAATGCTCCTTAATAATCAGGGGAAAGATTTTGAATATAGAGCTTTTGAATCAGTAGTTGGTTTTTTTCATACGGGTGCTAGTGGAGATATAGATAACGATGGAGATTTAGATATACTAGTAATTGACGGTACTAAAGGAGTTAGTAATTCTTATATCTTTATCAACGACGGAAGTGGTAACTTTGAAAAGAAAACTTTAGATCAATATTCGTCTATACCTAATAATCTCTATGATTCATTTTTCCAAAAATGGACTGTGGAACTAAAAGATATAGACAACAACGGGTACTTAGATATTATAATAGCTGGTGCACCGGATATGTATGATAGTACACCGCCTACTATAATGTTGAATTCTGCAAATGGATTTACCAGTAAAATTGAACTACCAAGAGAACCTGTATATAAATTAGTTGTAGATATAGACTTTTATGATTTTGATGGTGACGGGATAGATGAGTTAATACTAAACAGAACACCTTTAAATTATATATCTTATAAAGTTACTATTCATAGTTTAACTAGTGACGAGTACTTAACCACTACCTACTTCAATAACAGTGAGTATACAGGTCAGACTTCAGATAAATGGATGTATTGGATTTCTATCATTGAAAAAGATGGGGAACTATATTTAAAGGGAGACGATATGTATACTCCACATGAATGGATTTTTGAAGATGGAAAGTTTAAAAAAATAAAATAAATGATAAAAGGAGTAATTGCCGGAAACTTTGACGTAATGCATCCAGGCTACATAAAGATGTTTAAAGAAGCAGCAGCAAATTGCGACTGTTTAGTAGTCTTACTTCATACTGACCCTTCTATTGAACGCCCACATAAGCTTAAACCTATTCTATCTATAGAAGAACGTAAAGAGATGTTGTTTGAATTAAAATCAATATGTGGCATACTTACGTATACTTATGAAGAACAGCTCTTAGACTTACTAAAAATGGGGGAGTTTGATGTAAGGTTCCTTGGAGATGATTATAAAGGTAAGCCTTTTACTGGAGACTATCTAAACATTCCTATTTATTATTTGAATAGGGATCACGGGTGGTCTACTACAAAGTTTAAAAAAATGATAGCTAAAACTGTATGATAATACAGGAAAAGATTTTAACCCCTCACCTAGCTACAGAAGTTACTTCCGGAAAACGTTTAGTACTCGTATAATGTTCTTAAGACAAGAAAACTTACAAATTAAAAGTGGATTAATTTGAATCTTCTTATTAGATTACAAAACATACCTATATTTATATTAAATAAAGCTTTATAACTTATAATCATGAAAGGAACCCTTTTTTCAACAGATTTTGTTAAAGACTCTAATGGAAACTTAAGATTGCTTGAAATCAATACAGATACTGCTATTGTTTCTTCTGCAATCAAACAATTAGACTTTACAGGATTTAAACAAGTATTAGAAAGTAATTCTATTACAAAAGTAAAGACAATCCATAAACTATATCAAGAAGATATCGTAGAAGCATTAAAAGCATACTTAGATGCAAATGTACCTTCAGTAAACTCTTTTGAAAGTATAGTTGAAGATAGCAACACTATTTATCCTACATCTGTAGAAGATGCAGCAGATACCTTTATCTTAAGGTTAGCTTATGATGAAGCTGCATTATTAGATAGTGAATATGCTAAAAACACACACAATATTCTAAAACTATTCAGCGACAATGGGCAAATTAGTTCAACAGTTGGGTATTATTATGCTGGAGGCGGTAGTATAGAAGACCACCTTACAAGAGATTTTAATGCTGAAAACGTTCCTGATATTTTAGTTAAAAACTTGAACACTACTTTAGGAGAGCCGATTGAGTTCTTTAAAATAGGTCAATCAAGTAAGACAGCTGAAGATAGATTTGCTGATGTATTCGATATGTTAGATGATACTAAAATTGCTATGAACTTCTACAACGATGAAGCAGCAGCAAAAGTAGAATCTTTTAGAACATTACACATAGTATACGGAAGCGACCTAAACGTTATCGATGTAGCAGGATTTAAATCTTCAGCTATATTAGATAAACCAGCTTCTCTATCAGTAGTAGATGAAGATATAGTAACGAAAGTAGATGTAAAGCACTACCATGAATTAACTACTACATTACCTAGATTTGGAGTAGGTTCTAACTACGGAGGTATCTTTGAAGAAGAGTTTATTGTAAAAGCAGACGGTACGTTAGTACCTATTAAAGACGCTACAGTAGGAGATTCCTTTAAATCATACTTTATTTCAGGTTCACCCGATACAGACATTGAATCAGAATATCTAGCATGGACTTACCCAGGATCTGAATTACCTAGTGGTTCTTACGCTACAACTTCTACTTTAGTAAACAACTTAGAAGTAGGTTTATTCTATAATATGATCTTCCACGTAACTTTACAAGACGGAAGTGATTTTAGAGCAACAGGAAACTCTCACGTATTAGTTTACGATGTACAGGCAGACTTATTAAAGTATGTTGCAGTAAACTATCTATCATCAGATAAACATAAATTAATATCTGCAGGAAATGGATTAGTAGATATTACAGGAGTTGTTTGTGAGATATTAGATGGGGAGTATTCTTCTCATATTCTAGATATGGAAATAGCCGATACATTCTTCATCGGTGATGGACAATTAAGCGTTAAGATTGTTGCCCACAACTGCTTCCCAGCTGGTACTAAAATTACAATGGCTGATGGTTCAGTCAAAAACATTGAAGACGTTAAGGCAGGAGATAAACTATTAACTATCAACGAAAATACTTTAGAACAATCAGAAGGTAGAGTTGGAGATGTATTAGTTAAGAAAGATAGATTGTTATTCGAATTCAAATTAGAAGACGGAGGAGTAATCAAATCTACATCTCATCACAGATATTTCGTAAAAGAAAAGTCATGGTTAACTGCTCAAGATATTCAAGTAGGAGACGTATTAGTTAGATCAAACGGAGATGATGTCAAAGTAGAATCAATTGAACAGCACGAAGGTGAGTTTGAAGTATTCCATATTATTGATGTAAAAGATAACCATACTTACTACGCAGAAGATATTTTAGTTCATAACTATAAAGCTTGTTTCATCGCTGGAACAGAGATTACTTTAGCGAATGGAGATGTTAAAAATATCGAAGATGTAGCAGTAGGAGAAGAAGTTCTTACTTACAACGAAGATAAAAAAGAAACAGAAGCAGGAGTAGTAGGAGACTTGAAGAAACATGAAGTTCAATCTGTAATCAGATTAACTCTTGATAATGAGAATGTAATCGTAACAACTGAAGAACATCCTTTCTATGTAGTAGATGCAGGATGGGTAAAAGCAGGAGAATTACAACCATTAGATGTTTGTTTAAAAGAAGACGGTAAAGAATCTCTAATCTCTTCAGTAGAGGTATTAGAAGAGAAACATGAAGTATTTAACTTACTAAGCGTTTCTGAAAACCATAACTTCTTCGCTAACGGAATATTAGTTCACAATAAAAAATAAGAATCATGCCAGTAGTATATAAATCATTTGATTACCAAACAGAAGCAAGAGACAAAGCAGTAGAAGCAGCAGATGTAACTACAAAACAGCAAATGAATGACATCGTTGCAAGCTTTGTAAATTTATTTAAAGCTAAACACCTATAGTATACAGCTTTAAAATGGTTACTGAAAAAACGTTATTCTCACAACAAGATTGCGAATACATTAAATCATTTTATGATGTAGCAATTGAGAAGAACGAAAAAGGTTTCAAAATAAACTCAGACAAATACCCACAAGGTATAGCAATAAAAGACGGTTCAGCAGTATCATGGAATGAAATCCAAAACGATACTCTGGACCGTTTCTTGTTAAGTAAGCTTATAGAGTTAGAAATAACTTCACTCCCTTATCTTAAGCTAATGAAGTACGGAGTCGGAAATGAAATGAAACCTCATAGAGATTTTCAGGCATATGATACAAGTACAATCTATAGATCAACAACAATACAGCTAACCAGTCCGGAAGATTATAAAGGAGGAGAGTTATATGTAGAAGGAGTAAAAGCTAGTAATATACAAGGAACTGCAATTATGTTTAACCCCTATCAAACACATTGGGTTACAGAGATTACTGAAGGAGAAAGATGGGTTATAGTAGCTTTTTTAGAAGAGTTTCATTTTAATACTAAGAAAAGTTTATTATGATTGATCAAAAAGTATTATTTACAGCAGAAGAATGTGAGTGGTTGAAATCCGCACAATCAACTATATACCCACCAGTAGAAGATACTAAATGGTGGGAGTCACATCGTATAAATTATAGATTTAAAAATATACAAGAAAGAGAAGTATTTGAACAGTCACGTTTAGATTTTGTTGCTAGTAGAGTTAAACAATTAGGAGTGAAATCTGTTCCTACATATAAAATTATACATTACGGTAAAGGTGGATTCTTCGCCCCTCACATAGATTCAGGGAGAAACCATCCAATTAGAAGAAAAACATTATTAGTGCAGCTATCCTCTAAAGAAGATTATTCTGGAGGTGATATGTATGTTAAGGGTGTACTTTTTGAAAAGACAATAGGCAATACAATATTATTTGATTCGTCATTAACTCATGAACTAAAATTAATAGAAGGAGGAAATAGATTAGTTATGGTCACATGGTTATCTATTTATAACCTTGAGAATCCTAAAACTTTACTATGATAACAGTTAAACATAACGTACTGTCGGATAGAGAGGTAAACAAGCTACTCACTTTATGGTATGATACAAAACCTAACCATATTATAACAGACGGCTATAAGTATAATATTGAAGCAGTAGAGATTTTAGACTACATAGATAAATTAAAACTTTCGTATTCTTTTCCAAAAGAACACTATAGGGACTTTATACTACAGACAATAGATGAAACACATAGCAAAGCTCCTAATCATGACAAATATCACCGACATGAAAATGAATGGACATATGTTATGTACTTAAATGATAACTATCAAGGAGGAGAAATAGAGTTTACTAATGGAACTATCATTAAACCACAAGTAGGAGATGTTATATACTTTTCACCTGAAGAAGGACATAGAGTTAAACCCCCATATGATTTTACCGAACAGTATTTTAAACACAACGGTAAGAGTATTCTTATGAATAAAAGATGGTCACTTGTCGGATTCATGAATTCTGACATTATAAACGAGAATAAAAAAACATGCTTAATTTAATTTATACCTATTCAATCAAACTTAGCGGTAACAGTATAGAAAAATACGTTAAACTCCTAAATAAAGCATACCTACATAACAGTAAGTACCATTCTATAGTACTATATACCGATAGGGAGACATTACCGTATGTAGAAGATATTTTTCCGGAGATAAGATTAGTAGAAATAGACAATCTTCAATTTATGGATGATATAAAAATGAAGATTATAGATAAACTTGAAAGCAATAGTATACTTACAGATTACGATATCTTTTTAAACTCACCTTTAATACTTCCAGACAATTTTGATGTGTATGTAGATAGAAGAGGTAAGGTAAAAGAGTTAGTACTGTACAGCCATTTGTTTGAACATTTAAGACATGAAGGTTATGGTATTTTTACTAAAGATGTAAATACCTATTTGAATGTAGGTATATTAAAAATCAACAGTGAACATAAAATAAAAGCTATTAAAGACGCATATTACGCTTTAAGAAATTGGTATGTGGATAATAAAATAGAAGAAAGAACTCAATTTACATACCATACAGGAGTATGCCCTTCTATAGCAGCTTTACAGTACAATTTAGATAAAATAGCTACTATAAGTAACTGGAAAGTATGTGAGATGAAAAAATACAACAACTACCATCATTTAGTTGGAGAAGATAAATTTAAAGAAATAAGCACAAAAAATACTGTGATTTAGTTGTCAAAACAGTATATTTTTCATATATTTAGATATATTAATCTATTAAAGACAAATGTTATGAACAAATTATTTTTTGTACCTTCAACCAAAATTAACGCAAGAATTGCCGACACTGTTGTTACAGGACAGCATATTACAGTAGAAGGGTTAACTTACCAAATGGTATCAAAAAGACCACTTGGAAGAAGAGTACTAAGACGTCTAATTAACGAATCTACAAATACAAAAATTGTAATCTATTCATAACCAAATGAAAGCAATATATAGCTACAAAATATTCTCAGACCAACGTAAACCTTTAGATAAAACGTTTTGGAAACTAGCTGCATATAGTGTTAAGTCTGCTTCTAAGTATTATAGAACAGTTCTGTACTCCGATGAAGAAAGTGGAAAGCTATTTGATAGACACGGAATTTATTTTGATGAGTATCATATTCTTCCTGAAATAGAAAATTATAAAGGAAGGGTTTATAGTGTACCAAAAATATATGCAATGATTGCTGAGAAAGAGCCATATATTCATTTAGACTTTGACTCTGTAATACTGGAAGAGATTATATCTACACACACTATTACATACGCATATACAGAAGTTGATTTAATAAATCTAGCAGGGTATGCTAGAATAGATTACGTATTTGGAGGATATGTAAGACCTTATCGAGACTTGTTGGTTGATATATTTAAGGATGATATAATATATCCTGATTTTAATATAGTACCTAACCATTCTTTTCTGATGGTAAAAAATCCAACTATTGTTAGAGAGATTTACAAAAGAATACTCAGTAAAATACCAGCGGACATATTAGAAGAAGTAAGCCCTACATTATTAGAGCAATGTCTACTTTACCTATACTTAAAAGAAAATCAAACAGATATAGGATACTTAAGTTGGTATTCAGCAGAGAAGTTTTTAGAACGTGAGTTCGGTTCTTATAAATTTATACATTTACCATTTTACAACGAACCGGAAAAGAAAGAAGAAGTAGAGTTTGTTCTTAAAAAACTTGAAGAACAATTCGGCCCAATCGAATAACAGTTATACCTTATTATGAAAATTAAAGAGCTACTTTTAGGAGCCGTGTTATTTACTCTCGGACAGAGCATAGCCTGGTACCAGACTAATGGGCAATTTATAAGTAGTTGGATAAAAGAACATCCGTTACTTATGTCGGCAATAGTTGGAGTACCTGTTGGGATGTGTTATATTTACGGAACAACGTACACAGTAAGTGCTTTTGAAGGAGAATTATGGCCGGCAAGAATTATAGGATTTACAACTGGTATATTTTCCTTTACAGTTCTTACTACACTACACTTAAATCAGACAATCGACCTTAAGACAGGTGTCATACTTAGTCTTGCAATTATAATTATTTTACTACAAGCTTTTTGGAAATGAATTTTTTAGATAGTCAATATCAAGACCTCCTCAAATACATTATTGAGAAAGGTCAAATAAAAGAAGATAGAACCGGAACCGGAACATTATCAGTATTTGGTAGACAATTTAGACATGAGATGTCATTAGGCTTTCCTCTCCTAACAACAAAGAAGATAGCAGTCAAAACTATGATGACTGAACTGAAATGGTTTCTAAAAGGAGATACTAATATCAAGTATTTAGTTGATAACGGTTGTAATATTTGGAATGGTGATGCTTATAAGAATTATAGAAATAAGTTTGAACCAGCCCCTTATCAATTTACTCCAGATACAATGGAAGAGTTCATCAACAAAATCAAAACCGATGATGAGTTCGCAGAGGAGTGGGGTGAGTTAGGTCCAATATATGGAAAGCAATGGACTGATTGGAATGGTATAGACCAGATATTAAATCTTCTTAACTCAATAAAGAAGAACCCAAATAGTAGAAGATTGATGGTATCGGCTTGGAATGTAGGTGAATTACATGAGATGACATTACCTCCTTGTCATTACGGATTCCAGATAAATGTTAGAGGAGAGTATTTAGACCTAATGTGGAATCAAAGAAGTGTAGATACATTTTTAGGAGTACCTTTTAATATAGCCTCATATGGTCTGCTACTTAGTCTAATAGCGTATGAGACAGGTTATAAGCCTGGTTCTCTCATAGGATCTCTAGGAGATACACATCTATACACAAACCATATAGAACAGGCGAAGGAACAGATAAAAAGAACTTCATTTGATCTTCCTACTCTTAAGATTATTTCATCTGATATTCTAAATGGAGAGTTTGAAGTAGAGTTTGAGAACTATATTTCACATCCTGCAATAAAAGCACCTTTATCAAATTAAAGTTTGTAGTCTGAATTATTCTTCTTATATTAAGGTAGTTAAAAAAAGAAAAGGTTATGCATTTAAGAACTACAAGAAGATTAGCTGAGAAGTATTTAAACAATTGTGAGAAAGTTTACGGATTAAGTAAGTTTCATGATAGCACTCCTTACATAGAGTTTCAACCTTATGTTCATTCTGTTTACACAGAAGATGATAATCCAATTGCAGAGTATATCTTTGACTATAATACTATTGTAATATACTATAAGAATATTCACAGTGCAGAAGATTTAGCTCAAACTATCGTTCATGAATACCAACACTACTTACAATCACCAAGCTGGATGACTAGATACTATAATATGGGCTTCTGTTATTCAGACCATCCATATGAAATAGCAGCATTTAATGAAGAGAAAAATTGGAAATTAGTTGCTTAGTTAAAGTACATTTCACTATTTATTAAGAACTAAACTAAACTAGAATATATGGCATGTGGTTGTGGAAGATCTCCAGACGGATGTAGAGGCTGGCACTCTTTAACAGAAGAAGAATTCAAAGTAGAATATGATGCGTTTCTAAAAGAAAAAGATGGTATCTTAAGAGTAAAAGAGGTAGAACATTATACCGATACTCTATTCAAATTCAAGTTAACTAAAACAGACGAATATAAATTTAAGGCCGGACAGTTTACAATGTTAAATGTAGACGGTGCACCAAAAAGAGCTTATAGCTATACAAGTGGTCCGGAAGATGATTTTATAGAGTTCTATAGTATAAAGGTACCAAATGGACCTCTTACAAGTAAGCTTCAGAAGATACAAGTAGGAGACTTTGTAAATGTTTCTCCAAAAGCTACTGGAACACTCATAGTAGATAATCTTACAGAAGGAGACGATTTATGGTTACTTGCTACAGGAACTGGAATTGCACCATTCATTAGTATGTTATGTGATCCTTTAACTTACGACAGATTTAAAAACATTCATGTTGTATGGTCGGTAAGAGTAAAAGAAGAACTAGACGCTTTTCATGATTGGTTAGGAAGTATAGGAATAGATTATATTCCAATTGTTACTCGAGATGATAGATGGGAAGGAGAGAAAGAAAGAATAACAACTCTTATTCAAAGAGGAGACATAATGAAAGATAGTACTCCAGATAATGATAAAGTAATGCTATGCGGTAATATGGACTTCAACAAAGAGATAAAAAATCTACTTGTTGACGAAAGAGGATGGGTAGAAGGTAATAGTAGACAAGCAGGATCATTTGCTTTAGAGAAAGCTTTTGTTGGATAAAAAGTTGCTGCAATGGACTATTATTCTTATATTAAGGTATAATTAAAAATAGTAAGAGTTATGACAACAGCAAAACTTTATTTAGTTACTTTTGAGTATGAAGGTACAAAATTTTTCAAAGTAGGTATTACAGAAAAAGGAGATGTAATGGATAGGTTTAAGTACTCTATACTTAAATATAAACTAATGAACTTTAAAATACATAAGTCCTCTTGGTTTAAATCTTTGGAAGCAGCAGAGAAAGCTGAACAAAAATGCTTTGCAGACATTAAACAAACCTTTCCAGAAAATAACTATGTTGATGCTCAAGGGAACCACTACTTCCATAATAAGTGGTTAGATGAAAAGATAAATGGTATAACTGAAATCAGAGTATACAATGGAGAAGAGTATAAATTTGCATGGAATTTTGTACATAATAATGGAGTAAATAAATATAAGGATTTAGTAGGTTCTTAGTAAACTTATTCTTATATTAAGGTATAAATAATAAGGGTTATGAAAGCAGAAAAACATTATCAAGAGTGGTCTTTAGAAGAGTGTAGAGTTTATTTCAAAATGTATCTTGAATTAATTAAAAGGAGAGATGTTAAAGAAGTAAGAAAAGAGTTAGCCGAATTTTTTGGTAGGACTTATTCAGCTATAGGTTTCAAAGAGAGAGAAGTAGTAGGAGTGTTGACTGAAGGTCAACAAGGAATTTATACTTACGGTGAGAATATGGTTACAGCTACTAACGAAGCATTAGAAGCTTCTGGTATGAGTGTTATACGTTTTAAAATGTTATTCGAATAATATGGCATTATGGGATGTAGATGGAGAGATAGTGTATACAGAAGGTAGCCTGTCTCTAACGCCTGAAAAGGCAAATGCTTTATTTGTTACTCGTCATCGATATAAAATACCTTATTCAAATGTCGGTATGGGCGGTTTTGTTAAGACTGATAGAGGAACTTTTCATACTCCTTCTTGGATACAAGTTCATCCTCAAACTTCTTTTGAAGATTTAGAAGTAGAAAAGAAACCTTTCGAAGAGTTGTTTGTTGAAGAAAAGAAATGGGAGTTTAAATCAGGCTCTTCAGATAAAGTATATACTGTTAAACATAATAAGAGAGGAGAACTTTCTTGCGACTGTATGGGGTATATTGGTCATAGAAAATGTAAACACATAACAGTAGTTAAAGAAAGCTTATGAGAATAATTATAGAGTATTTTGTTTGGTATATACTACCGGGACTATTTTGGGCAGGATTTTTGGAGTGGTTTACAACTACCAAATTAGAAGGTATATTTGGACAGCCTTGGAAAATGCCGGAAAGATTAATGCATTCATTTTTATGGCCGCTATCATTCTTAAAGTTTGCAATCGAATTTCTAAAAGGTTTATTTGGATACTATGACGAAGAAGAATAGAAATATAGGTTTACTCATTCTATTTTTACTTTTAGCTTTAGTTGCTATAATAGTATTTACATATAGAGAAAAGACATTTAATATAGTTGAATTAGGTAAAGAGAATGCTGTCTTAAATAGAACAGACAAACCATATCTTGATACAATTGTAAGTGTAGGACTAAGTGAATTAGGTATTGCCGGAATTACTGTTCTAATAGACCCGTTAGAAAAAGAATTAATTACTGGAGAGTTTGAAATTCAAGCTCATATAATCGGTACACAAAATCAATTCATTATATTTACAAATGAATTTTCAAGAGAGAAAGCTTTAGAAGTAATGTCTCATGAGTTAATACATCTTCAACAATATAATACTGGAAGACTTATTAAGACAAATGGAGGAGTAATTTGGGAAGGATATTATATACAGTCAATAGATCAAATTCCATATTTAGCTCGTCCGTGGGAGTTAGAAGCTTTTGTATTAGGTGAGAATTTAGAAAGGACTTTGAAAGTAATTTTAATAAAAAAACAGTAGGTTCGTATTATTATTTTTCTTATATTAAGGTATAATTAAAAACAAATAGAGGTTATGAAAAAGTTTAAAGGTTGGATTTTACTACCATTATTATTATTAAGCTGTAACAAAGACACTGAAGAGATACTCGAAATACCTCAGAATGTTTACTGGTATCAAGACGAAATATATTCACAAATTGAAGATTCAGGTGAAGTACAAGATGTATTTAAGTCTTACTTAAGAGCTTTTATAGCTGACGCTCAAAGACATGGAGTAGATTTATCACACGTTAATATTGAAAATAGTAGATTAGATTTAATTACAACTGATATTATTGCTTCAATTGGGTACTGTGACCCTACTAGAGCTCAATTAATCTGGAATGTAAATAGCTGGAATACAAATAAATTAGAGAGAGTAGGAGAGCCTACTAAAATCTATTTAATGTGGCATGAATTAGGACACGATTTATTAGGATTAGATCATGTTTGTAAATCCGGGCATATAATGACTGGAAGACATACTCCCTGTAAAGGCGATGGAAACGAAGGAGAGGAAATAAACCTATACGGACTCAGATATAACACCGTAGAGGATGTTAGGAATTTTAAAAGAGCGGTTGATGATATGTTTGCAATGTATGAACAGTACCATATGGACTGTAGAAATTCATTTTCTTCAAAAGGAACTGTAGAAATTCTGTCATGTAATTTAAATTATTAAGATGTACACACCTCCTCCTCAAATACCAATATCTGTCGCATATAAAAAGAAGACAGGACAAAAAGTTTGGATCAAAACATTTACCGATCTAAGATCTCCAGACCGATTAATAACTAACCGTTCTACTTTACTTCCGGAAGGGAGTGATATTTTAGAGATAGGAGTTGGGAGTAATTTTGAAGCAAGCTACAAAAAGAAATATAAAGTTAAATGAAGTTAGTATATACTCAAGAGACTATCAACTACATGGCTAAAATTAATCCTCAACTCATAGAAGATCTAGCCAAATACGGAGCACCAGAACCAGTCGAACTATTAGATGATAAGGGAACTATAATAAACAAGTACTATCTATATAATATTAATGAAGATACTTCCGAACATATTAGCTAAAGAATATGTTTCTTCTATACTTTCTAAACAAAAGCAGTTAGGGTATAAAGGAAGAGAATCATCTCCTATACATTTGAATTCTGCTATTGTAGAATGGAATATAGAAGGATATTGGAATAATGATGATGCAGTAGTACTTTCATTTGAAGATAAAGGCTTCGTATTTCTTCTATATACTTTTCAAAAGGATATAAACGGAACAGATAAACTCTACTGCGAAATAAGGCACATAGTAACATTAGAACAGTATAGAGGACAAGGTACCGGTAAGCAGTTAGTAGAAGCAACTGCAAAACACATGAAAGAGAGAGATTGTCAAATCTTAAAAGTCCTTTCAGATATTAAATCTAAAAACTTCTACATTAAAAATGGATTTGAGGTTTCCGGAATAACAAAGCACGGACTATCCTACTTCTGTAATGATATTACTTCTAGGAGAAATGTTTCAATGCCTGCTAGTGATTTTCCTTTTATGACTAATTCTCCTAAATCAATATTATGAGAGGTATAATTAGAAATGTACTCAATCAATCTGATATAGACTCTATTTTTAAACTATATAATGAGTCTTCTAATATTGTTGAATTATATGGAGAGTTAAAAAATAGACATAACATTTCAAGTAATTTAGGAATGTTTCTTTTATCACATTTTACACAAAAAGAGTTTCAACCATTCCTTTCTAAAATTATACCTTCAATAGAAGCTAAAGAAAGAATTGAATTAGAAACTACTTCATGTAGGGTACTTAAATACACGAAAGATTGCTTTATTTCAAAACATAGAGACATTAAAACTTCAGAAGCCAATTCAAGCCTTTCGGTAATAATACAGCTCTCTAATCAAGATGAGTACGTAGGAGGAAAAGCGATTATAGACGGAGAAGAAAGTATACTACAGCAAGGTGATTTAGAGTATTATACCTATAGTTACGAACATGAAGTTACTAAAATATTTTCCGGTTGTAGGTATGTTATTAACTTACGAATTAATATCAAAAAAGATTCAACTTTAATATAAAAAAAGTTGCTAGAACGATTATTTCTTCTTATATTTAGGTATAATAATTAAAACAAATATATCTATGAAGTATCAAGCGATTTTAAAAAATGGAAAGAATGGAGAAAAATTATTTTCAACGCCAAAAAAAGCGGTTAAATTTTATCCCGGTCAAATTAAATTATTGAAAGAGATTTATATAGGGGGTTAATAATAACCCCTTTTGGGGGTTAAAAAATAAAGGTTATGTCCACATTAGAATTCTACCCTACACTTACTCCAATCGAAATGTTACAGGAAGGTATATTTGGAGGTTCATATTTCGGAGTAGAGAAGTTGCAAGGAGATCAAGATTACCTACCTCTCTTTGAAACGTTAGGAGATATAGATCCTGCTCTCTATTTAGGAAACAAATATAAACCTAAAGTAAATAAGTTCAAAGTACGTTCGGGAATGCCATATCAATATTGGGTAGATATGAAATGGATGCATGCAGATGATCCATATGGTTGGTTTGAATGGTACATTAAATACTTCAACGGACGTAGACATCCAGATGACAATAGACAGATTTCTAGATGGCAGGACTTTGCCGGAAGGAATGGAAGATGGAGAAACAATATCTATAAGAAGATATATGATACAGGAGATTGGAATGTATCTCCTCGTATTCAGCAATCATTATTACATTGGGGATATAAAGTTAATGAAGGAGATTATAACTTATGGTTAAACTCTATTCATAAATCAGATGAATGGTGTCAGTATGGCGGAATGCCTTCACCAAAAGCTTATATGTAAACTTTTTTAAAATAAAGTTGGTCCGTATTGTTTTTCTTCTTATATTAAGGTATAGAAATTAAAAATAAAGGTTATGACAAATCCATTACATTACTTCACATTTTCATTCAAAGACAAATCAACCAAAGAGTATGTTGGTTGGAATACTACAGTTGCTACAACAGAAGAGGAAGCAATTGTAAAAGCACAGCAGCAATGGGATACAGCTGAGAGTACTTACTATATCGATACAGCATCTTTTATTCAGCAAACGGATGAAGAAATGGTAGAGATGGTAAACTTTGCACTATAAGTAGTTGATTATTTAATTTATTCTTCGTATATTTAGGTATAGAAATTAAGAAATAAGTATTGCTTGCGGTTGGCAAAGCATGGATAAAGGCAGATAAGCCCATGCACTTATTCTTTTTTAAAAAATAAATGTTATGCAAAATTACATTACAGTTTACGATTCATTAGACGCACCAGACACTTCTGGTTCAAGTTTAAAAGGACATTTAGGTTACGGCATTACTTACGGTATGTTAATTGAGTATTTAGGATTACCAACTTACCTTCCGGAAGATTCAGGAGACGGTAAAGTAAACTTTCAATGGGTAATAGAATTTGAAACTGCTAATGGAGGAACAAAAGTATTCTATATTTACGATTGGAAAACTGAATCTCCAGAATGGTCAAGACTGAATACTGGAACTAAAGAACAAGCTTCAGAATGGTTTGGAGGTTCAAGATGGCATGTAGGAGGTAAAACTTATGCTGGAGACTTTATCGATTTTATCGAAAAAGAAATTAAGGAATTAGTTGCCTAATAGAAATATTCTTCTTATATTAAGGTATAATTAAAAAATAAAGGTTATGTTAAAAAATGTATTAGTAGTATTAGGATTAACAGTTTTAGCTTCATGTAATAGCGGGTTAAAGGTAGAAGATGAATATGGTTTTAATGAGAAAGATAAAACATATTTAATAAACGAACTTAAAAGACTCGTAATAGAAGATGTTGAATCAGAAACCGATTTAATATTTACTGAAATCTCCATTCAGCCTACTTATGGTAAAATGAAAGATGATGGTAGATTTATTGTTAATGGAAGTATATTCTATTCAATAGGTCCGTCAAATTATTTACAACCATTTATTGGTGAAGTGGACGGAACTATCCATTTAGCAGGTGCTGCTGTTAATGCAGACTTTTTTAAAAAATAGTTGTCTAATAGAAATATTCTTCTTATATTAAGGTATAATTAAAAAGGTAAAAGGTTATGACACGTACAGAAATTTTAAAGATTAGATTAGACGAGCTTAGTAATGAAAATACCAAGCTTGATGCTAGAGTAAGAAACTTGTATATTAGAAGACAGAAAGAACTTATTAATGTCTTAAGAGACTGGTTTATTCCTTTCAATATAGAAGATCAAGATGTTACTTTCAACTTTACTGAGTATAGAGTTGAGGTATTGAAAAAACAAAAAGAAGAAAATAAGGCCATCTTCTGGTTTAAATTGAGAGAAGAGTGGAACGATAAAACTACTTTTACTGGATTTGAACTAAATAGTTATTATGGAGGAGCGATAATTAGCGATGATACTGTTACAACAATGATATTAACTGCTAAATGGAGTCAGTTTGTATTAGATTATCAAGATGATATTATTGCCGAACTTAATATGGTTCAAGAGAGATATGAAAAGTATATAACTATACTAAGAGATAAACAATATGAGTTGAAAAAGTCTATCAATCAACAGCAATCAGATATTAATGAGTTGAGAAAAGAAGAGATCTTATCTAAACTAACTACTGAAGGAATAGAGTTAGATACAAATAAGAAAGAGAATAAGGATTCATATCTTCCATCTTTAGAAGTAAAGTTTGATTGGACTTTAAGATCAGTTAAAGCGTTAAAAGTTTTGAGAATGACTACTTCTAAAAAGTCAGCTGATGTTGAAGTTACAACAAGAGATTGGCAAGGAGGTTTACACAAAACAATAGTAGAAAGAGTCAGAATGGATAATATTTTAGGCTTTGTAAGATACAATGAGGATATAATAATTTAAGTTATGGTAGAAATATTTCCAGCATATAGAAAAGCAATTAAAGTTATAGAATCTAGTGAAACATTACAACATTTGGAAGGTGCTAGAAAGTTTATTAATAACTTCTTCAGAGCTTATTCAATTCCTTACGAAGTCAGAAAAAGAAAGTTTGGTTGGGAGAACTTAAATAGTGAAACAAAAGTTGAAATAAGACAGCCTAATACGCTAGCAGCACATATGTATGAAGAACTGTTAATCATACTTGAAACAAAAGAAGCTAAATTTCAATGAGGGCACTAGCAAGACCAACCAGACTAAAATTATCACACAATCCTACTTCTCTACTGATTGTTTCAATACAGAAGAAGTTAAGAAGAGAGAAGAGGAAGAAAGCTTATAGGATGTCATAACCCCTATATTATGTTTTTAATTATTATTAGAAGAGCCGGTAGACGTCATAACCCTACCGGTTTTTTTATTGAAAATAATTAACAAAAGAGTAGGTTCGTATTGTTATTCTTCTTATATTAAGGTATAGAAATTAAAAGATAAAGGTTATGACAATTACAGCAATTAAAAAAGAAAACTTCAAAGCAGTTAAAGACTTATTAATCAAGAAGTACAACGCTTACAACATCGAAAATGAAGGTAACTACTTTCATATGTTTATCGATTTTGAAGATGAAACTCTACAATGTGAATTAACAAGAGATTGTTCATTCGGAAGCTGGGATGCAACTAAACTTTCAGGTGAGGGATGGACACAAGAAGAGATAGCTAAACAAGCAGCTGCTGAAAGATTAGAAAATGAAGTTTATGCTGATATGAAAAAAATAACTAAAGAAATAGTTTCTAGTTAGAAATATTATTCTTATATTTAGGTATAATAGTTGGGGTAAGTATATCGGTATGGAGCAAGTCCGATGTTAAAGAGTCCCTAGAGAGTAATTGGCTGAAATCATCCTAACCCTACCAGAAGTTAGGTTTCAACTCACTACCCAACATTATACTTTTTTAAACTAAACAAATAAAGGTTATGATTGAAACAAGAGAACTACTTAGAGAAGAATTAAGATTACTACTTGACGGTACAAACAATGTAGCGGAGACAGTAGAAGAGATCATCGCACACATCAGATGGAGAGAAGATAATTTATAATTCTAAAACAAATAAAAGTTATGGCAACAGGATACAATTCAGTAATTAAGATCGAATGTATAAAAGGTTTCATTCCGGAAGGAGGAGATCTAGTAATAATGAAAGGAGATAGATTCTATCAATCTTCAGACTTCAGCGATGATTGGATTGGAGAGGTAGATGGAAGAATGGAAGGAATGATTATATCTTTCTACACAGAACAACTAGCAAATAACTTTCAATTTGTAGGTAGAAAAATCTCCTTATATTAGTAGGTTCGTATTGATATTCTTCTTATATTAAGGTATAGAAATTAAAAATAAAGGTTATGACAATTCAAAACGTATTATCATTAGAGAATTTAGTAGATGTTCAAGCGGTATTATCTGCAGCAACAAGAAGGGTAATTGAGTTAAAAAATAACTTACCATCCTTTCCGGAAGTTAAAAAGCAGGCTGTTACTTTGAAGAAAGAGTTCAGAGCTTTAGTAAACGACGATTCTAAATACTATAATGACGATTTGACTGGCCGTGTTGAGATGATGAAGAATGAAGACGGGTCTAGATATTATGAAGGTTCGTTTAAAGTTATACCTTCAACAGGTCAAGAAGGAGTATATGATGAGGATTTTGGTTCACTTGCCGGACAGCCTAGATATGGATACAAATTTCAACTTGATTCTCCAGACCAGACATTAGAGATTGTTAATAAAGTATTACCAAAAGGATGGACTACAGAAGTTAAAATCGATAAGGGCTTAGTTCATGAAGGTGACGATTTAGTACCTTATTCTTCTTATTTAGTAAGTGTAAAATCTCCAAACTTTTTTAAGTAAATAGTTGTTTCGTATTGATATTCTTCTTATATTAAGGTATAATTAAAAACAATAAGAGTTATGGCAAATTATTTATCAGTAAACAAAAAGTATTCATCGTTTAATTCTCAACTTGCTCAGTCAGAAAAGAATGACTGCTTTGTAAGAGCGTTAGCTGTTGCAGGTGAAACAGATTATCAAACAGCTCATCAAATAGCTAAAGATGTATTTGGAAGAAGAGAGAAGAAAGGAACTTTAGGTTATATGATTCACTCTGCATTCTTAAAAGCAGAAGCTGCAGGAATGATGTTAGGAGGTAAAAAGCTTGAGGTAGCGGTATTAGGTAGAAGAGATACCAAAAATAGATATAAGGTTAAAGGAGAAGTAATTTGGAGACAAAAGACTCTAAAAAGCTTTATCGAATCTCATCCAGTAGGAAATTATATCGTTACAGTTGCCGGACATGCATTAGCAGTAATAGATGGAGAGTTAGCAGATTGGTCTAAAGAAGGATTCAAACCTACTCGTAAAGTTCAAGCAGCTTATAGAGTTCATCCTCAACAAATAGCATCTCAATTAAGTCTATTTGAATAGGAAAATAAATGGGGAA
>Ga0208439_1000012_pt1 | contig 128515 bp, 146 predicted proteins | sample ColrivemetaGS703_FD_187621 | JGI IMG/M metagenome (GOLD analysis project Ga0208439, IMG submission 187621) | Estuarine microbial communities from the Columbia River estuary - Freshwater metaG S.703 (SPAdes) (version 2) | ecosystem: Environmental > Aquatic > Marine > Intertidal zone > Estuary ...
AAGTTACGATACCTATGGTGGCAGTTACAATACCAGAAGAAATTAGTACTGTTCCTAATGTACTAATTCCAGATACATAAAGTCCCGTAATGGAACCAATACCGCCTATGACCGATGTAGAAACTCCAGAATTATTGGCATAATCAAGTGTTCCGGTAATAGATGATGCATTAATATTAATTAATTTAGAACCATCACCATAATAAGTTACGATACCTATGGTGGCAGTTACAATACCAGAAGAAATTAGTACTGTTCCTAATGTACTAATTCCAGATACATAAAGTCCCGTAATGGAACCAATACCGCCTATGACCGATGTAGAAACTCCGGCATTGGTTGCAAAGGTTGATATACCGGCATTAGTAGCAAAGGTTGCTATACCAGCTCTATCAGCATAAGTTGCTATACCAGCATTAGTAGCAAAGGTTGCTATACCAGCTCTATCAGCATAAGTTGCTATACCGGCATTGGTTGCAAAGGTAGCACTCGAAGCGTTACCAACAAAACTTGATGCCGTAATAATTCCAGTAGTATTAACGCTTACATCAGGTCCTATACCAGCATCAATAATATAAATCTTACCACCCATAGATCCGTGAGCAGTGCATTGATAATACAGAATACCCGGTGCATCAAATTGAACATTCCAAGTTAGTGTTCCGTTAGAGATATTATTGCTTGGAATACCATCATCGTATTGAGTTCCAACAGAACCATTTGGAGTGCTTTGAATCCTAAATGGATGAGCACCCATTGTATTCGTAAACTTATATTGTTGTCCCCTTACCAAATATAATACTGGATCAGATTCTGCACCAGTAAATCCAGGTCCAGTGAAGGTGTAATCTGAACTTCCAACAGCACCTAAAATCCATTCTGATGTAAAGGTTGATATACCGGCAATAGTTGCAAAGGTTGATATACCGGCAATAGTTGCAAAGGTTGATATACCAGCATTGGTTGCAAAGGTTGATATACCAGCATTGGTTGCAAAGGTTGATATACCAGCATTGGTTGCAAAGGTTGCTATACCGGCATTAGTAGCAAAGGTTGATATACCAGCATTGGTTGCAAAGGTTGCTATACCGGCATTAGTAGCAAAGGTTGCTATACCAGCATTGGTTGCAAAGGTTGCTATACCAGCTCTATCAGCAAAGGTTGATATACCAGCATTGGTTGCAAAGGTTGCTATACCGGCAATAGTAGCAAAGGTTGATATACCAGCATTGGTTGCAAAGGTTGATATACCGGCACTAGTTGCAAAGGTTGCTATACCAGCTCTATCAGCATAGGTTGCTATACCAGCTCTATCAGCATAAGTTGCTATACCGGCACTAGTAGCAAAGGTTGCTATACCGGCATTGGTTGCAAAGGTTGCTATACCAGATCTATCGACATAAGTTAATATACCAACATCAGAAGCATTAGACCATATAATACCGCTACCAGTTGTTTGAAGTACCTGACCCGAATTTCCTGCTACATTAGTACTATCATAAAGGGCACCAGTAAGTCTTGCACTACCCTGAATGTGTAGAGATTGTGTTGGATTTGTAGTTCCTATTCCAACATAACTGGAAATATAAGCACCACCAGTAACTTCCAATACTGTTAAATTTTCAGTATAAGAAGTAATACCAATCTTAAGATTTCTTTGGCGGTCGCTAATATATTTTGCCATTTTAGTTGAGTGTCTCTAGAATGCTTCCAATAAATTTAATATTAGAACTGTTACTTGCAGATAAAACAAGAACATCACCAGATTCTAAAGTCAGTTTTCCTTGAATTAAAGAAACAGAATCATTTCCTTGAACAGGAAATTGTTTTACGATTTCAGTGGTAACTGCAATACCGACAGTCGTTCTTCGATGAGAAAATGAAATTGTATGAGTATTAGAATCAACATTTGCAATTTGTGCCAAAAGCACAACACCAGTATATCCAACAGGTGCCGTATAAATACCGACTGGATTTGTTGTTGCTACTTTTGTAACTGTCTTGAATACATTTAATGGTAATGCCATTTTTAATTATCCTCCTAGTGCTAGAATGAATGGTGTTACGGTTGAAAATAAACTCTTAGAATAGAATGATCCAGAAATAGTTCCCGATTGTTGATTCACCACAACACCTTCACCAATCCTAAAGTTACCAGACTGATCAGTGCTGGTATAAACAACCAATCCACCATTTCTAATATCAACTTCATTATCTTGAATTGCAACTCCACCGGTTGCCGGTAGTGCTTTTGCAATTTCATTTCCAGAACCAATATACTCAAATGAATGACCAGATGCAAGAACTCTACTTTGCTTATAAAATGGAACTTCTGTTCCGGGGCTTACTACATAAGGAATGTTTTCACTGATAGTAACTGTGCAGATTCCGGCAGAGATTGGAGACGAACTAAGAATTGGATAATAAGATTGTAATAAAATTGTCGTTGCCGTTGCTGTATTTATCCCAACATCAGGCGAACTAATTGTAACCTTAGGAACTGACGTATATCCCCTACCACTTGAGATAAGATCAAAACTGGTTACTGAACCATTAGAAATATTTGATACTGCTTGTGCCGTGACTCCCCAACTTGTATCAGGGTCTGCAATCGTAACTGTTGGTTGAGAGGTATATCCGGTTCCTCCAGATCCAACTATAATCTTAGAGACTGTATAATATAAATCACCAAAATAAATTATCTGGCCATCAAAAGGACGAATGACACTAATCTTTGCGGTTCCGCCAGAATTATAATAATGTGCTTGAGTAGCAATACCAATATTGCAAGTAAATACGGTGCTTGCCATCGAAACTGCCGTTAGATTCAATTTACTTGTGGCAACTCCAACAGAACTAGAAGTAACTGCACCAATAAGATTATCAATAAATGTCTGAACATTTGCACAAGATGCAGGATCAGTATTTGTAGGATCTCCGACAATAGTTAGGTCCTGAGCATTCAACTGGTTCGTAATTGCTTTTTTGGAATAATCTCTAACTCCATTAAATGCTGAAATGGATTCTGCAACTTCCCCTACAAGTCCATTTATTAAAGGATCACCATTTATATTAAAGTATCCTTTAATAAAATTACGAGTATTTTTATTCGTATAGTCTCTTACATCTAGAGAAACTGCATCGACCAAGTATCCAATATCTCTATAGCACTTGTTTCCACCTGTTGTAAATGTTCCGTAATTATCAGAACTAGAAATACTTATCAAACTTCCGGCACCAATAACTGTCGTAACAATACCGACTAGATTATCAATATTAGATTGAACATCAGAACATGCCAAAGGATCAGTATTTGCATAAGTAGTACCTCCACCATTATAAGTAGAAGTTCCTGTCGAAATTGTTAAATCAGAATAAGCAGCACCTACAAGAGAATTTGTAATTGCCTGTTTCATTAAATTTCTTGACTGATTAAAAGCATAAATGGATTCATTTACTTCACCAACCAATCCATTACTAATAGGATTTCCATTTGCATTAAAATATTGTCTTACAAATTCCCTAACATAATGATTGCCGCCAGTGAAAACATCTGTGGAAACTGCATCAACAAAATATCCAATATCCCTTTTGCACTTATCCATTGTGGTTGAAATGCCCGGATAAACATTATAAGTATTCGTCCAGGCAGTTCCAACAATTACACTCCTATTATTTTGAATCAGGCGATAAGAATCATAATACCTAGATCTAGAATTTGTTTGCGAATCACCAGGAAAATAAAAATCGGGATGATTGATTGCAATTGCTGCCAGAGACTTATCCTGAATCTCCTGCTTGTTTGCCTGTATCAAATTATAAGCATCATAATATCTTCCAGGTGCAACAGTCTTTGTATCAAATACATATCCATTTTGACCACTTGGATAGTATCTAATTCCTGGTTCATAAGGACAAGTAAATCCAAGTCCGGCAAGAGTGATTCCCATTCCAACTGAGAATTGATGAGGGGTACTTGTGTATGCGGTTAAAAGACCAGTTGTATTATCATAAAGTGCATTTGTAATATTGAGAGTCGGAACACTTAAATCTACCGTAAAAGTATCATCATTTATTGATGATGGAGAACCTGTAATGATTCCGGTATATTTAAGAGGACCTACACCATCGGCAACTAATCCGTAAGTGCCGAATGATGAGTTAGAGTTTGTAAGATCACAAGCAGCACCTGTTCCACAGAACACTGCAATATCACTACAAATTGTAAAGAGAGAAACTAACTGTGCATATCCCTCATTCGTAATTGAGATTCCAATACCACCTTGATTGTATTGAGTATAAGAGTCAAGAACCATACTCTTAGTTGGTCCAATTGCCTTAGAACCATCAATTCTCATTCCAATACTTCCGGGAATAAAATTGGTTCCGTTCTGAACATAAGGTGATTGGTCGAAATATCCTATTTGATCTGGATTAAAAGAAAATATTGCCCCACCAGGATCCATCGTTCCTGTATAAGACATCTCTGCAACATAAACCCCATTTTCTACATAGAACAAATCTTTATCTGGGTTTTGTGGTGATACCGATACTTCTCTTAAACTATCACCGACAACTGAGACTTGTTCTGGAATGGTTAGGGGATTATTTTCTATATAAGTTCCGGCACTAACTTTAATAACTGATCCTGTTGTTGCCTGTGTGAGTGCTGCTCCGATTGTTTTTTTGGCATCTCCAAGTTTGAGTCCTGTGTTTGTGTCGTTTCCGTCTTTTGTGACATAAATGATATTTGTAACTGTTGTTCCGGCACCAATGCGGATAATATCCGTACCTATTCCAGGACGCTCTCTCTTGGCAGTCAGTTCGCCATCATAAGTATTGTATGCTAATTCAGCACTTAAGAGTTGACCTGCTGTTGGCCTTTTGCCAGGCACAGCAGATCTTTTAATCCTTATGGGAGTTGACATTTATCGCAATCGGTATTTATCAAAATTAGACAGTATATACTGTCTTGGAGTTATTTATAAAACCTTATGAGGCATTATTTTTTCTTGGACGATAAGAATAAAGATTAGTTGGCAATGGAGGTTTCATCCAATTTTCTATTTTATCAAATCGTTCTTCACTATAAAAATCTTGCTGTACATACCATAGTTTCCAGTGCTCGTGCCCCTTAGATTGATTACAAGAATGACAAGAGCACACTACATTCGTAGTAGTATCTAATCCACCTTTTGATTGAGGAACTATGTGATCTATTGTAAGATTATCTTCGGACTCACAATAGGCACACTTATGATTCCAACTCTCTTTGATATCTTTTCTCCATATTCGTTTAGCATCCCCAGAACTTGCTGTACAAAGATTAAACAGATACTCTTTAGGCGAATGGAGAGGTCCCATAAGTTACTGCGACTTATGATTATTTAGAGTTATTAAGATGGTTTCTTTTAAACAAATCCAAATATAACTAAACTGTTCTGATAATGTTGTCTTATGATTCATTCTTCCTTATTTCTCCCATAATTGAATCCCCAATAAATGATATACAAATCAAAGAAAACATTAAACCAATTGATATTTTGCATCATACCACTACAGGTTTTTGTTGACCTTCTGGAAGTTTGATTTGAGGCAGTTGATTGATTTTATCAACCATCCACTCATATTGATGGTCCTGATAAGGTTTGGTATTGATAGCAATTTCATTCGTAGGAAGTGCTTTGGGTATTTCAATATCAATCACCTGACCCATCAGAAACTTATTACTTGTGATTTGGCGATTATGTGCATCAAGGTCAAACATCAACATTGCATCTGACCACTCGGCACAATCTACAATCTTTCTTCCAGTTCTTCTATCAATTACAGAAAAATAATCTTCGGTATTATACTTTTTCATTTTTTGAAGTCTTTTGATTATTATAGGTCATTTATGAGTTTTTGTAAAGGAAATAATCAATACTTTTCCAAACAATATACACCATTTTTCTCCACAATCGCAGAGGTGCTATCACACCAATCTCCACAACACATATACATCACCTTACCAAAGTTACGAATATTTCCAGAATGTATGTGCCCACAGATTACACCAGAATATTTCTTATCTCTTTGGGCACAATAAGAAGCAATATCGGTCTCATATTGATTGATATAATTCTTTCCACGCACACTATTCTTCAGAGCATAAACCAAAGAAAACCGAAAGAATCTTTCCAGAAATAAACTTAATGGTGTAATCAATTCATAACCTTTATTGAACATCAGTTGCTTCCAAGACCCAGAAGAATACTCCGAATACTTATCTCCGTGAATACAAAGAAACTTATTTCCCTTTGAGTCCTTATGAACATACGCATCAACCATCTTAAAGTTCTTGTGCTCAAAGTCACAATACCTTCGTAGCATACCTTCGTGATTACCAAGAATATAAACAATCTCGGTTCCTTTCTTTGCGAGATTGAGTATTTGATGAACGCATTCAGTATGTTCTTTGGTCCAACGAGTATTATATCTTTCCATACAATGAATATCAATAACATCACCAACTAAAACTAATTTCTTAGTCTTAAGTTCTTTTAGAAATTTTAGAAACTTTTCAGTATTACATCTTGGAGTTCCTAGGTGAATATCACTGATAAAAGTTGCGTCGTACATAAAGAGTTATGGTTTTATCTTATGTATCATAGCAGAGATATTATGAAAAGGAACATACCGAATGCTATGAAGGATGTGAGGATTGTGAGCATTTATCTTGTGTATTATACAGAGACTACTGTGAGAATGATTGATGGAATAGCAGGAACAACTCCACTTGCGGTCCTTGCTTTGATTTGAATATGATCGTCAGTAGAACTCCACATAAGTTCATAATAATCATTTGCAGAAGCAGATACTACAAAGTTCCAAGCAGCAACAACTTCGGAATTGGTTCCTTGAACTGCTAATTCTGTTGCACTATTTGGAACATCTACTCCATTTTTTTTCAACCAAATATAAACATGTGCTAGAGAACCTTGTGATTTATCAATTTGTAAAGAAAATTGAATATTATATATTCCAGAGTTTGCAACGACAATATGAGAACTATTTGCGATAGATACTTGATTTGATATATCAGTTGTATTGATTGTAACTGGTTGATATGTATTAACTCCTACTGCATTTTGTGTTGTGGTATCATAAAAACTTCCATAATATCCCGTAACAATACCAACAATATTTCCTGAATTGATATTAACAAATTCTGCTGTATTTGATGAAGAATCCCATTGTAAAAATTTTGAATTATAATTACTTGAATTGGTTGCAACACCAACAACATCATCCAAGTATCTTATTTGAGTTTCACCACCTCCACCTAATGTAGAGAGTTGTTGCTGAATACGAGAAAGGAAAGTGCTGTAATGTTTCTGAAGATCATCAAAAGTGGCAAACTTTTGATCTAATGGTGTAATTGGATCATTCTTATGTTTAGTATCTGATGGTTCAGATAATAAACCTAATGATTTTTCTATTAAAGTATCTTTTTTTACTTCTACTACTTCAACAATTTGAGGTTCTTGTATTTTCTTTTGAATAATTTTTTTCTTTTTGGGTTTCAGTTGCTCAATAAAAAGTGTCTCAAAAGAATCACCAACTAAAGATTCTATCTCTAGTTTTTTCTTTTTATTTTCTTCTGCAACTATTTTAAATAATTCTGAAAGTTCTTCCATCAAAAATTATATTTCTTAGATATTTATATTCTATTATATCAGAGACATTAGAAAGAGGAGCACTCCGAATGCTATGAAGGCTGTGAGGATTGTTAGCATCTTATTGGTGCTTTTGTAGGTATTTAACTGCACTACTTAATGTATTTAAGTTGTCTCCAACCAATCCTAACATTCTGTTGCAGTTACTACAAAGTAATCCCCGGACTTTACCTGTCTTATGGTCGTGGTCTACATAAAGGTTGTTACTATCTTTTCTACCATTAGTATTTGGATTAAAGCAAATAGCACATACTTCATTCTGTTCTTGTAAGATGTTTTTGTATTGCTCCAATCCAAAATCTTCACCATAAGTATATTTTAACATATAATTCTTCTTATCATCATAAGAAGGTTTTTTATCCTTATAATCTTTACTATAACATTCCTTACATCTCTTATGACCTTTGTAGTATTCGGAAATTAGTTTTTCTACACCACATTTATTACAAGTAATGTGAGTTTTATTAGACCAGTTTTCGGCATAGGTTTTTTCTTCACATCTAATGCACCTTCTACGACCTTCTCTAAAATCAGAAGTGGGAAGTTCTTTGGTGCAGGTTCTACAAATCTTCGTGGTTCTCATTATGGTGTTTAATCTTTTAACTATTTATAAAATCTTAAAGTCCATTATAGCATAAAAAAAGAGACCCGTAAAGGATCTCTCAATTATATCAACCAATAGAAGGAGCAGTTAGAGCAACCGAAGTTGTTTCTGCAGCCGCCAAATCTAAAGGAAAGTTGTGCAATTGTGTTATCGTAGTGGTTCTTTATCCTCTACTTCTTACTATCGCTAGTAAGTTCAGACTATCTCTTCATCCTTATGTTTATTAAGGAGTCGGGCATTCGTGGGTGGATTATTGTTGGGACTCACCACCTAGTCGTTAGACCTTTCAGAAAACTTTAACCCTTTCTGACTTGGTACGGGATTGTCTCATAGAGAGTTTCCCCGTTTAACCCGATTTTACTAATGCCTATTACTAGGCAAGAACACCAACAAATCTAGCGTTCCGTTCATGCATGACCTCAAGGCCGAGACCAGCACGATTTAAAATGTCCGCCCAAGTAGGAATTACTCGGTTTTGACTATCAACGATGGACTGGTTAAAATTAAAACCATTACTCTGTTTCCTTAAATTTACCATCTTTAAGGAGAGGACTATATCTTCATCCCAGTAGGATGTCGGACGCTTATTCCTGTTATTAAGGGAACTATATCCCTCAGGTAGTCTCTGAACCTTTCTTGAGTGTACTCAAGACTTGGATGCTGATTGCCCTTATATTTGGAGGGTTTCCAGCAATTCATCCGATGTTTGCCGTTAAATTGCTTTAACGGAACCCCAATTGAGGTTAAAAGCCATCGTGGAAACACCAAGAGCGGTGAACCAGATGCCTACAACCGGCCATGCAGCAAGAAAGAAATGAAGCGACCTAGAGTTATTAAACGAAGCATATTGAAAAATAAGGCGTCCAAAATAACCATGAGCGGCAACGATGTTGTATGTCTCTTCTTCTTGTCCGAACTTATAACCATAATTCTGCGATTCAGTTTCAGTGGTTTCACGAACCAGTGAAGAGGTTACGAGGGAACCCCTATTGTACCTTATTTTCATAAGGAGTGGACTATATCATCAACCTATTTTTATTAGGTTGTCGGGCACTTAAACCTGTTATTAAGGGAACTATATCCCTCAGGTAGTCTCTGAACCTTTCCTAGATGTATCTAGGACTTGGATGCTGATTGCCGTATTACTAAACTTTTTTACAAGACCAACCATAAGCATTTTCTCTTTGTCCTTTTAGTAGAGGTGTTACCCTCTTGAAGTTTTGATTGGGAACTATTTTTTGTAGTTCTTCTAAAACTTCTCCACCAGTTTCACAGTTTATTATACAAACTGTTTCAACTTTAGTATAAGAGAAAATATACTTATCAGTAGAAGTAATAGCAACATTTTTGTTCCTATTTTTACCTCCCACTTTACCACCAATACTTCTCATTTTCATAGCATACTCAGACTTTACAGAACGAGCAGACATTTCTTTTTGATAATCAGAACTCCAAAAGTTTTTCTTGGATAATCTTAGTGCTTCGTGTGTTTTATAGGCACCTTCAACTCTAAGAAGTCTCCAACCTTCACTATCAAAACCACACATCAAGTTATATGCTGCTAAGTCATAAACTTGACCGTATACATCGTACCTTATTTTATGTGCGAGTATGTGGTCGTCAAAAGATAATGAAATAAGGTTTTCTGGATTATCAAGACCACCATCGTGTTTTGGGACAATATGGTGTTCTTCAAGATAAGTATTGGGAGGATATGTTTTTGATTTACATTCCTCAATAAAAGATAAGTACTGATTAGTCATACAGTTTATGTTACCAGAGTTATTTATATAAGTCAAGTAACATTTTAGTAACTTAGGGTTCCAGCAGTTCACCCGATTTTCACTTGCTGATTACTCAACAAGGGCACAGTTCCCTATGCATTGCGGAGAAAAGACTTCCTCCAAAAACACCAGCAACACCTAACATATGAAAGGGATGCATAAGGATGTTATGTTCTGCCTGGAAGACAAGCATATAGTTAAAAGTACCAGAAATGCCCAAAGGCATAGCATCAGAGAAAGAACCTTGACCGAAAGGATACACAAGGAATACGGCACTCGCAGCAGCAACAGGTGCTGAGTAAGCAACACAAATCCAAGGACGCATACCTAGACGGTAAGAAAGTTCCCATTCACGACCCATATAAGCATAGATGCCAATGAGGAAGTGAAATACAACAAGTTGGAAAGGTCCACCGTTATAAAGCCACTCATCAAGTGAGGCAGCTTCCCAGATAGGATAGAAGTGAAGACCAATCGCATTAGAAGAAGGAACAACGGCACCGGAGATGATGTTGTTTCCATACATTAGAGAACCGGCAACTGGTTCACGAATGCCGTCAATGTCCACTGGGGGAGCACCAACGAAAGCGATAATGAAGCAAACCGTAGCAGCAAGAAGGCAAGGAATCATAAGGACTCCGAACCAACCAACATATAGACGGTTGTTAGTGGAAGTAATCCACTCACAGAAATCGTTCCAAGTATTTGTGGAACGTTGTTGAGCAATTGTAGCAGTCATTTAATTAAAAGGGTAAATATGAGTTCGGGGGACGAACTGGGTACAGTATACTCCACGACACCCTCTATCGTGGATATGAGGGATGCTTTACTTCTCGTGATCCCGGTTGGAGAAGACACGGTTCTTAACCCCGTGTATGTATATATAATAACACTGTCAGCAAATCCTGTCAATAGGTCCAATTACCTAACTGGCACAGTATAAATAAGAACCCTTTGTCAGCAGGAATATTCGTTAATTTTATCCAGAACCATATTCAAGTATTGGTCCGCAAGTGCTTTGGGGTCTGAGGTATAAGTAATCTGTTCGTTCTGAAGTTTCTGCTTCAACTTTAGGACCTGATACTTCATTTCTTCTTTAGTCAATTGTCCTCTGGGCATACAAAAAATCCTTCTCTCCGTATTTAGAAAGAAGGATTGATATTGCTATTTTTTATTTGAGAGTTTCAATACATTTAGTAGTATTGCCGATATAAGTATTCCACAGAATATTGCGATAATATCAGAAGTCACCATACTCCCGGAAGAATTTGCCCGGTGGTAAGATAAGTACCTACAGCAATTACGAATCCAAGCATAGCAAGTCTTCCATTCCAAAGTTCGGCAGTTTCAGTAAATCCAAATTTCATTTTGTTTCTCCTTAGTAAGTGTCGGAAAGTTGATTGATAGAGTGTGCCAGAAGCACAAGAAAAGAAATAATCGTTACGGTAAAAATGAGTTCGTTCATCAGATTACACCAAAGAATAGGTGTCCTGTGAGTGCATAAGAAACAACTGCGGCAACAAATCCTAGCATCGCCCATCTTGAATTTGCTTTTTCTGCCTTCTCTGCATAAGTCTCAAGTGCATAACGCTCTGCATCAGTTGGAGACACATACATTTCAGGTTCCTTTGCGAACAGGTTTTGTTGCCCGTGCTCATTGGTCGTAACGGTCATCGTAGTTTCATTAAGAACTATGTCATTATATAGGCAAAGGAGGGCAATGTCAAGTGCCCCGAGTCAGAAGACCCTAACTTGGTGGCGGGGAGGGATTTGTGATTCTTCCCAGATAAGGGTCATAGTTCATCAGGTCATCAATTGTCATATCAGCACCCTGGTTCTCCCAAAAGTTGAGGAGACCATCGTGACTCTGACGATGAAAGACATCAATGTGCTCAGGATGAATAGAAGAACCTAAAGAAATCTTATAAAGGAACAGAGGAATAGAAAAGGTATTGCCAGAATTGTAAATCAAGTCGTCCGCAACTGCTCTGGGTTTTACACCATTATCTAACTTATACTTATCTCCACGAACATGATGCCTTAGAATCTTTTCGGCATGGTGACGAGTAATCATATAAGCAGCAGTTGAAAAATCATTCACAAATCTCTTATGAAGTTTTACATGCAAATCACCAGTACAGATAATGGCAAGTTGAATTACATCATAATCATAAGGAACCTTGGCAATAATATCATTCCAGGTAAAGTTCCAGCATCTGGCAAGTTGTAAATCCACATCATCTTCCATAATAACTGCATAAGGACTGTCAGAGGTCTCTATCCAGTGCTGGAGTGCCTTGAGATGAGAAGTTGTACACCCAATCTCACCAGAGGTCATATTCTCAGGATAGCGACCTTTTATAATATCACTCAGGTCATCTTCTCTTCCATCATACGCAGAGATACGAGTATAATCTTCAATCTCCCAATACTTAAACTGCTCTTCCATATATTCCTTTCTTTCTGGTTGCCCATCAAGATTAAGATAATATACCGGAGAAAGATTTTTTAATTTATATGCCGCTTTATTTTTATCCATATTAATGATGAACGAAACACTTAATTCCTAATTTTTTAAGATTAGAAGTATAAACTTGTCTTTCTTTTTGTTTATTGATAATTCCCACATTTCCTTCATGAAACCACATACGCTCATGCCATTCAATATACATCTCTTTGATATAATGTACATATTCAGATTCAATAATTTTAGGAAGAACTACAAATTCAGATCCTTCAATATCACATTTAATGTAAATCTCTGCCTCAGAATCTTTATTACAAATACTCTCTAAGATATCATCAATATCAACACATTCAACATCATATTGAAAAACATCAAAAATCACACCATTACCAATATCAATCAATGGATTAGTATCTAAAGCATTTGATCCAGTAGTGTATCCCTCCATAAAATCAGATTTAGTTTGATCTTTCCAAGCACCTTTATGCCCATTAAAGGTTATTGTTCCACTTTCATCCATAACTGCCTTTTTATTAAATTCAAAATATGCATAATTATTTTTTATAGTTTCAATAATTTTTTCAGATTCTTCATGAACTAAAATATTGGGCTCATAGGAATAAACATTCCATTCTTTATTAATATTCAACTTTTCGGTAAATTCCTTTAAACCTTCTAATTTATGAGCACCAAGATCTAGAAAATGTTTCATTTTAAAAGTTCCCCTATAATTGTATTAAAGATCTCAGTTTTTTTAAATAAAGGATCATTAGAATCTCTCCAGTTGGAATGCCAGTTAGTTGCGGCACGGTAGTGAAGGAACTTACCACCTAAATGCAATTCAAAGTTATAACCTTTGGTTACTTCATCATTTTGAATTTCAATATCCCCAAAATGAGTTGGGTATAGTGGGAACTCTTCATCAGTTTTTTTCATCTCAATATTATTTTTCTTAAAATAATAATACGTATGCCCACCAACATCGGTCATCTCACCTTCAACAACACCATCAGAAAAATTAATATCCAAATCAGTTATCTTAGGCATATTAAAAAACATTATCCCATTCCACATATAAGTAACTTCTCCCCTCTTTTGTGGAAGTCCTGCAATAATAGCATCACTCATATAATCCTCAATATTAAATTCATCAATCAAAAACAAATCAGAATCACAGAAGAAAACAATATCATCTAAATGATTTTTTCTAATGATATTATCATAAGTCCACTGAACCGTATCCGCACATGCTTGAGCAGGATTCATTGGATTTTTTCTTTCTGGTTTTTTATAATAAGAAAACTGATTTTCCAAACAAATTGACTGAAATTGATCAGAAATCTCAGAATCAATTGAATCGTCTACAATATGAAACTGATAATCTTTTTTAAGAAACTTTTGGAATAGTTTATTTTGTAGACTCACAAAATCAGGACGATTTACTACTGAAGTAAAAATTTGAACTACCATAATATTATACAATTTTTAATGGATGATATGTACTTGGAGCCCCACTTAAATCGGGTACACCTTGCAATCTAGAAAGGTCACATTTAACACTATCAAAAAATCTTTGAGCATCACTCACATGAATTCCAATATCTGTTACTTTACAACTAGTAACTGCATTATTATATCCACTCTGTTTAAAGAAAGGATTGTTTACAGAATAGATATTAAAATATTTTTGAACTTCAGCAAACCCAGTATCTTGATTATATCCAATGACTTCAGAAGCATGGTGTGATATTCTTTGACACATTCTAACATATTCTTGAGTCAAATACAATATAGCATGTCCACTAAGCATATTGTAGACCCTAACGATATTGTCATCAACAATATCATAATGAACGAAAGGTCCAGAAAAAGAGAAGTATCTTGCCCACTGTGATGTTCCAAGATAAACAGCATCTGCATCATCAGGAACTTCTATGATAGGTTCAAAGTTATATAAAAGGCAATCATCCTCAAACAAAACAAATGGAGGATCAATTTCACATAACCCAATATAGTGAGCACCAGCACATCCTGCCGGAGGATTGTCTGGTCTATAATTACCCTCAACTTTAATTCTAGTCTCAAAACCACATTTATCAAGAAGTGTTTGCATCTTCTCATTTTTTTCTTCGTGCTGTTTGAGATTCATATAAACAGCAGGAATTTTTCTCAAATCAATTTTCATACTGGATACTGTCCCATTTGAATTTTTTCTTGATTAAAAGAACTTTCTTTTTTCAAAGCAACTATTTTTGGTTCAAATGGATATTGGGGATGATTGATGAGTTCTTCTGGAAACATATAACTTGGAGACAATGCAGTTGGAGGATTCTCATTAAAGTATTTGTTCAAATGACTCTCATCATGCCACTTTGCTATAATACCATTTCTATCATCTTCTTCAACTCTTTCAGCAATAGTCTTTGCCATCTTTAAAAATATGGAAGACTTTCCACCAACAAATGCGGCAGCATAATACTTATCATAATTTTGGTCAGAAACATATGCCGTAGATTCTTTTCGTTTTTCGTATGGATATATTTTCTTTGATTCCAAAATCTTATATGGGTGAAGAACCCCAACAAGATCTTGCAATACCTCTTCACCAACAGTGTTAACAATACCAACATCGGCATCAAACAAATAAAGATAGTCAAAATCTTTCAGATATTCTGATTCTGAATTAATATAGTTATATTTTTTAAGAGCAGGTTCTGGCCAAGGTTTATGCCCTATTTGAGAAACCTTTACATTATCAGAAGTTTCTACTTCATGATCAGTAAAAAGAAGGCATTGAATATCATGACCATCAAGAAAGTTTTTCTCAATATCATCAAGAAGTCTTTCAACAAACTGAATGTATTTGTTTGTTGCAATAGTAAGAATACAGATTTTCATTTTTTTCCAACTATTATTGTATTTTTATGACTGCCATAATCAAAATAATTATCTTCAAGTTTAAACCCATCATCTTTCAATTTTGATATGAGAATATTATAATTATTCATGGAATCATTGGTAATCAAATTGTATGTAATATAAATTATTTTACTATTTTTAATAATTTTATTGTAATAATTTAGTTGAGTTTCAATCGTAAGTTCGGAGAGAGAATAATTACTAATAAAAAGATCAATATTAGAAATATCCTCCAATTCATTACAGGGAACGAATTTAATTTTTGGGTATATTTCAGAGAAATTTTTTAAGTATTTTTCTTGAAGCAATACTGTTTCGGGAAGATCAATATTTAAATACTCATTAAAGTTACATAGAACGCTCAAAGTTTTACACAAACCACCATACCCACCACCAACTTCAACAATTTTAGATACACTTTGATCATCACAAAGAAAAGATAAATCTAAACAATTTTTAATATATCTAAGAGTGGTCGGTGATATTTTACCGTCCCCATAGAAAAATTGATTTGGATTTCCTATTTGATCATTTTCTAAAAATTTATTCAAATATTTGTCATAGATTTCTTTGCCAACTTTTTGAATATGATCATAATATTGTAATCCCAATTCATAATGAACATGCTCCAGAATAACATTATATTCTTTGGACGATTTAAAATTATCAAATATATTAGAATCTTCAATAATTTTTTTACAAGTATTAATATATTCTCCACTATCTTTGGAATCAATATCCCACCCATAATTAGTATCCATAAATTTTTACCTTAAATAATTTAAATAAATGAAGTCTTCAAGAATTTCATATTGTTTGACTTTTTTGAAATTTTCTGTTATTGCATCAATTTTATTATAATATATTTCCTCTGATATGTCAAATTCTTCAGATAATTTTATTATACCATCACAGTTAAAATAATTGCAAATATCTGGAGATCCCATATAAACAGGTATTGTACCTGTCGCAAAACAATCAAGAATTTTTTCTGTGAAATACGATTCATAAAAACCGTTCTCCACAACAACTGAAAACATATAATCACACAATCCTTGCTCCTTATTATCTATCTCATTAAATCCCCTACCATAAATATCAACTTGATCTCCTAGCATTTCAACCCATTCCAATCTTTTTTTGTGCCCTTCGGTAAAATTTTTATTTGATGTAATGAAAGAAATCATTTTAGATTTTTGATGTAATTTATAATCTTCAATCCAAAATCCTTGAGCAGGACACCACTTGAATCTACTATCTAATGATAGGAGTTCCTTATCATGTGTAAAAATATATTTAAATACTTTAAAATACTCATCTTTATTCCTTTTTATTTCACCTACAATTCCTCTTTGATAATCTAATGATTTAGATTCCATCAGCCACCCATATTTGTTGCCAAGAATATTATCATGCATTGCATTAAAAATATATCGATCAACATACATTGTATCATCAGCGGACAAGTCATGTACCCACTCTATGTAATTGGATATCTTTCCATGCACAGAATAACCAGTATGCCCACCTGTCGTATGACTAAATGTATCTCCAATAAGATTAAATTTATTTTTCATTTTTTTAAATAATAATTTTTAGTTTTTTAATCATTTCACTTTTACTTTCTTCAAATGCTCTATCTTTTTGAACCATTAGTTGCACTGTAGAATATGGATTCATAGAAAAATTATATTTTTTTCGTATTTCTTTAGACCATTTTACATCCTCCCCCTGACCCCAGATAAGAGTTTCATCTAATGGAAATTCTAACATAACATCCCTTTTTCCAACCCAATAAGCACCAGAAAAATACATATATTTTGAAAGGTGGATCATATCATATGGTATTAAAGCACCTCTATATTCTGCAACTAAATCATCAATTGGATGATGCCCCGGAACAGGTATATCAGTATCATTACCATTACAAACCCACAAAACCCAATCACGATATCTAGTTCCATCGAGGTTTAAAATACGATTCATACAAACTTTATAATCGTCACCATACTTTAACCACCCATCATACCAGTCCGGATTAAAATAAAAATAATCATGCAAATACACTATATTTTCATATGTAGCAAGTTGTGTTATTATATTTTTCTTTTTGGTAATCCATTTCGATTTTATATCTTCGTCAAAAGGAATTATCCTAGTATTAGTTCTTTTTAAATTACAATTTCCAACGATAATAATCTCATACTTGGGAATATTTAAAGATTCAATACTATCAATAATCCTACCAATTCGATCATCAATACCGGAAGTAATTATTCCAAAAGTGAATTTCATTAGCAATACTCATGATAATTTATTTTTTTTACATAATCTGAACATATTCCAAAACACTTCTGCTGAGCAATTTTAAAAATATCATCTACTGAGATATTCCATTCTGGCATAACAATAACTGATTTAAATACATATTCTTTTCCGGGATAAATCCATCCAATACTTTTACTGGTGATTGTATAGCAATCATTTTCATGCCAAAAGTAATTAAATTCTATTGTAGAACTTAACATTTTTTCAAGTGCTTCTGGGTTTTTACAGTGAATCCAAAGAACATCCTTATATTTTCTCAACCATTCAATAGTTACAAAATATTGAGGATCATCATGACCAAGATAATATTCATTATCTTCAACTCTCAAATCAATTTCAACATCAAATCCTTCAGAAATTGCTTTTTCAATATAATCAACACTGTTTTCTCTAATTGGATTTGGACCATCAGTATTTCCACGATGAGCAATCAGTTTCATCCTTTATAGTGCTCCAAGAAATAATTTAGATCTTCAGGAGTTCCAATGCCCCACATTCTTTCAATATCTTTGATACGAACTTTCTTACCATCACCAATTGCTTCATTGAAGACTGGGCAGACATAGAACTCACCATTGGTTCTGACATTCTTCTCAATCATCTGTTCAGCATATTTTACATAGTCAGAACCTTTCTTCCAGAAATAGATACCGACTGTTGCATTATCACTGATTGGTTTCTTCTCCGCAACCTCTGATACAAAACCATCATCACCAACCTTGGCATAAGACCACTTAGGATGAGTTGCCTTGAAGCTAACGATACCACCATCAATACCATCTGCATTAAAGGCATACAGGCACTCGTTACTATTCCACTCTACAAACTGGTCAGAGTTTGCCATTACCAATGGAGCATCATTATCGATGAACTCTTTGGCAAGCAGAGTAGTGCAGGCAGCACCTTCGGTAAGACCATCCACCTGAACGATATTGCAGTTAGGGGCAATCAGGTTTAGGAGATATTGAAGACTATACTTTTCATAGTGATCCTTCTGAACAATAAAAGTATAGTTTGCTTCGATGTTAAGGTTCTCAACAACAACCTGAATCATTGGTTTACCATCCACTTCAATCAGTGGTTTGGGGAAGGTATATCCAGCATTCGCAAAGCGACTACCAGCACCTGCCATAGGAATAAGAACATTCATCTTATCAGACTTCCAAGGAATATGACTTACCGTTGTTTGCGTCAAAATATCAATTGCTTCTTCAATCTTTTTCTCGGTCATATGCTGACGGTTCTCAATAGGAATTAGATGTGCCTTACTATCCAGAGCACCCTGCCTTCCAATATGACTATCTTCAAAAATTACAGTGTCCTTAGGAAGAGCATTACAAGCAGTCATACACTTCCAGTACATCTCAGGAAATGGTTTGTTACGGACTACATCTTCATTGCTGACATAGTAATCAACAAACTCCAATACTCCCAATTTTAGTAGAACCAATTTAACCGTATTACGAATACTATTACTAGCTACGCAAATTTGAAACCCTTCATCTTTGAGTCTTCTAAAGTAGAGCATCAGTTCAAAGTCATTCTTTAACTTTGAAAAGATCTCAAAGGTTGCTCTCTGCTTATCTTCCCAAATCTGTTGATGAGTATCTACAGGAAGACTCTTCTTCTCGGTCAGCATTGCCAACTTACGAGAAGTAGGGAGACCATCATAGAGACTTAGATGCTCATCACGATTGACAATATACTTCTTATCTACATTTTCAAGAGCACAATTGAGTGCCTCATAGTGCATTTCTCTACTATCTATTAAAACCCCATCGAGGTCAAAAATTACTAACTTATTCATACAAATTACCAATCATTTATAAGTAGACAGCTCGACCGTCATTTCTATGGTATGTCATAATTATATCATCTTTTTTTATTTGATGCTTATTTTCATTATATACGTCATGTATCAACCACAATGGTTTATATGAAAATTTTTCATTTATTTCAAAATAAGTTTCAATAGGCATTGATTCCATACTCCAATTCCTCATAATACCATACTCTTTTAAATTAATTAAGTCATAACCTTTATAAAGAACACAATAATAAATGTACGGTATGTAATCAAATACCCACCAAGTTAACTTATTTACAAATGTTTCATAATTTTCAAAATTTATAAATTCAAAGAATTCTGAAGCAATTTTAGTATCATAAATTGGAATATCAGAAAACCAAAAATAATGAGTCAAACCACACGTTTTATTTTTTAATTCTTCATTATTTTGATCAAAAAATTTTGAAGGATGCCCCATTATATCCTTTGCTATTTCTAACCTATTTTCATTTAAGGATGCTCCAAAAATTTTCTTTTTATCACAATACTGTTTAAATTTTTCATATACATTATCTATAGATACAAATTCAATTTCAGAATCAACTGCTGCAATGTATTCATATCTATTCTTCAGCATGTTTATAGCATAATATTTTTTAAAAGTAATTATTGTATTAGAATTGACAATATTAGAAATAAAATTACGATTAAATTTTTCTTCTAATACTATAGTATTATATATTTGATTCAAATTACATGACTTTAAAATATCTAAATCTTCATTATAAGAAAGAATAAAGTAGATATCAAAATCCAAGTCATTTGGGAGACTATCAAGAAAATTTAAATACCCATAATGAGGAGGATAAACCGGAATAACAAAGGCAACTTTGTTTGATTTTAATTTCATTATTGTTGATAACCTAATTTATAATGAATTTTTTTAAGCAAATTAGTTTCATAATCAAGACCATCAATCATACCAATACCCCACACATTATGATTGGAATTATGAATAGTATTATAAGTCAAATGAATTGAAAATCCATTCTTGATGTAGAAAGTCTTTTTATTAAATGTATTTTTAAAACTATTAAATGCAACTTCATCAAAAGCATCACCTCCAGACATATTAAGAAAACTTTTCCAATCCTTAGTTTTAACAAGAAAAACACTATTTGTATAATAAGGACGATTAAATTCTTCAATAGAGTAATCTTGCTTATCAATTATTTTATCAAAGTTATCTACAATATAATCATTTAAGATAACTTGCGATTCTGCACAAATACGAATAGGATGAATCCCTTTATAATAATGATCTATTCGACTAACACCTTCATAAAAAGCAGAAGGATTCCAAGATGATGCTTGAAGTGTATATTCATTAAGAGGAGAATAGTCTACACCCCAAAGTCCATTTGGCATATCTCTTTTTAAGAAATAAGAATAGATTTCATTTTTAATAAATTCATCAGTAATAAAAGATTCTATAAATTCATCCACCAAAGGAATATTGTTTGAAAGTAATGGTGCTAGAATGAAATTATCATCAGATTCTAAAATATCAACATTTTCAATCATATAATCCCATACATGATTACCAATAAAGCAATCTTCATCTAATTTTACAGAATATTCTGTATTTTGGGAAACGGCATATTGTATTTTTGACATATAGTTATATCCGGAATTAAATGAAACTATATTTGTTTCTATACCATCAAGTATTTCAAAATCAGCATTATGAGTTGTAAGAATATTAACTCTAATTTTTGATTTATTTTGTTCTTTGATTAAATTAAGAAAATGTTTTGTAATATTCCAAAAATTATTGGAACGATCATGAGCAAGATAATTAATAGTTATCATTTTTTACCATTGATAGGTTTACGATATTTAATGGTGTACCATAAAAATTATGTATATAAGAAACAATATTTTCAAATCCGGAGTATGAAAACATTTTCTCTACCAATTCTATATTAAAAGTGTGGTGATGTACAACTCTTGTAAGATAATTTATTTCACATAGTTCATAAAAATTAACAAGTCCACCAGCACTCCAATCATGTAATTTTTTTTGTTCTTCAATATGGGTTGTATCATTTTCACCAATATTTTTTTTATAGTCTGAAATTAAATGCTCTAAGGTTGTTAATGGTCTTTTCCTATCAAAACAAAAATCTTTATTAGGTATGATGGATAAAACATACCCATCAGGTTTTAAAACATATTTTTTCCACAAATTTAAAGTATTGATAGGATTGGCAAAATGCTCTATAGCATGAGAGGTAACTATAAAATCATATCTTTCCGACAAAGAAAGTTGTTTTTCATTTGTACAATCAATGTCAAATTGCTTTCCAATTTTTTCGGAATAGGTAAAATTTGACCCTATATTGGATTGAAAATAATTATTATTCAATATATTACCACCATCAAGATTTACATGAGGATATAAGTGTAGGTTATGTTCTGGCACACTAAAAAGTCCAGTTGGTCCACCAAACTCTATTCCTTTTTTATTTCTTAAAGTTTCTACAATTAATTGAAATGACATAATTTTTTTGTAGGGTATTTAACTCCTGATTAAAAATATTAGATCGTCCCACCTACCTTTCTTATCACGTAAATCAATACATTCAACACAATACTCAACTTGATTATCAATAGATTCGCAAACTTCTTTAGATTTATCAATTAAAATATCAAAATGCTCTACACTTTGAATATCTTCAATTATAAAAAGTCCATTTTGCTTCAATTTCGGCAAATAAAATTTAATAGATTTTAATTGACTTTCCAAAGTATGAGGACCATCATCAATAATAATATCAAATTGTTTGAATTTTTTAGAAAACTTTTCATCATATGCATCACCAAAATGCATGATTATGCCATCAATATTTTTATATCTTTGATCTATTTTTTCATCCGATATATCAACTCCAACAACAGATTTGGAATTTAAAAAATACTCTTTCCACAGTTTTAAGGAACCACCAGTTTCTATTCCAATTTCCAATAAATCAATTTTACTTTCTTTATAAGGTTCAAATTCCTTTTCATAAAAATTTTCAATGTAGCTATGATAACTATTTTTATCAGTTCCTCCTTCAGTATAACCTTCATTTAAGAAGTCAGAATCTAAATTAAATTTATTCAAAATTTCAACCAATTTCATTTTTTATACTCCATTGTATCGTATCTATGAAGATGTCTTTCATATACATTTATATATGAGTTCCAAAGACTTTTTAATTTACCATTGCCCATACCAATCCAAAATTCGCAGTTGTGCCTTATGGATAGTATGGGAGGAATCTTTGGAAACTTAATTTCATCTATAGTTGGAAGTTGTTTAATATATGAAGAATTTGCCCACCAAAAATTTCCAGAATAATGAGTCGCTGGTTCACTTACCAAATCAACACCACAAGAATCATACTCATCCAACATATCAAAACACTTCTGATATTGATTGACGTTGAAATAAGTCATATACTGACGCCAATCATCAATACACAAATTATCTGGAGTCGTTACTCCTTTTGTGTGGAGGTATAAAATTCCATACTTTTCATTCACCGAATCTGAAAATGTTTTGATTAAATTTAAAGTAAAAAATTCTCCAGACTCAATATAAGGATCTTTATAAATTTTAATTTTTTTATGTGAGGGAAAGATCAATTCACCATCACCAACAATGCAAAGATTTATCAATTTAACTTCATTAATTAGATTAGATTCTAGTATTTGTGAATAAATTTCATCAAAAATTTCTTGATATTTTCCAATGGTAGCTATGTGAAAATATATTACGCTTGGAATGTTGACTTTCATAGTGAAATTTTTTCAATACTTATTTTTCAAATTACAATCCATCCTTGGCGATACAGATCCTTAGTGTCATGTGATAACGGCATCCCAAACCAATTTTTAGGTGCTACAGTTTTTTTACTGTTTGCTAACCACGAACCCCACCAACTAAAAGAACTATTTACAATTATAGCATAAGAACATAGAGACATCAAGCAAAGATCTACTCCAGTACTATTCCCTTCTGAGAAAATAAAACGATCTTCTTGAAACAATTCTTGTTCTTTACACCATTCAATTTCATCAGAGAAAATCATTATTGGGATATCTTCTGGCATATGAGAGAGTCCTTGAGAATAATATTCTAAAGACTGGACCGGATGATGAGAATATTTTAAATAATCTCCCCTACGCACATGGAGAGACACTACTTCAGTATCACCAAAATTTGATTTGAAGGATTCTTGTGTTGGTTCTTTTATTTCATCAACAAAAGTAAATGCGGTGCGAATATCTTCTTCAATGTGTTTGAAGTATTTTTCAGTCTGAAAATATCCATAAAGACTGATATTATCAGGACAATTATTCCATAAGTTTTGATCCAATTCAAAACATGATTCTGTTATTTTCGGGAAGTTTGTTACATATTTTGGTGCTTCTGGAATCTTAAAACACTCAAACATAGTGATATCTGAATTAAAGACATTAGGATCCCGTGTTGCTACTACTTCTCTTGGAGGAAGACAATACTCATATCCGTGCTTTGCAGCAAGACCACGAAGAGAAGTATATTGAAACATCTGGTTTCCAAGTCTACCCAGATTCCCCAAATCATCATTAGCAAGCATATATTTTTTATATAATAGAGTAATTATAGCAAAAAAGAGGAGTTTATGCAACTCCTCTTTGGGGTCTTTAGGCTCGCCACTTATTCTTTGACTGGAAATAAGAAACCAGGCGGGAGTATTCTCCATCCGCACCACCAATTTTTTAAGGAAATTGGAAACCTATTGAGGGGTCATTTTGGATCCACCAGTGCTTTTAGAGTCTCTCCGTGACTAAAGGGGGGTTCATCACCGACCAGTACTTTTAGAGACTCTCCGTGTCTTCATCATCATAATCTTTTACATAACAAGGAACTCTATCAGGATCCAACCAACGGGCATATTGATGGTCTTCCATAGCAGTCAAACATTGCATTTGATTATCAAACAGATAGATATCATTCCATCGTTTTGTATAATAGTCTTTTTTCTGAAGGCGATAATCGGGTTTGCCGTTGAGTTCAATAATACCCCTTTCAACAAACCGATATTCTTCCTTTTCAAGAATAACTTTAGATTGAATCATTAGTTGATGTAAATATAATCTGAGTGTTGTTGCTTAAAAATATCAATTTGTTCTTGTGTCTTAAAAAACTTACGCAAAAGAGCATTTGGAAATTTTGCGTATTGGTACTTAACTTCGATTAGATTTTTCATTTTGTTACTTCAACGGTCTCAAGGTCTTGGACAATATAATCGATTAGAATATCATAATTATCGAGAGGGTCGTCAGAAAAAATAACTCCTTCATTTTGATAGAACTTACGGACTTTCTTGTAAAGTTTCGGATTCTTTACATCAAGATAAAAATCACCATTCGCTGCGGCACGAAGAGTACTAATATCTTTCTTGAATTTGATAGTCAGAGACATCGCTTTGATTTGTTTACCTTGTTATTATAGAGTGATTTGAGTTTTATGTCAAGTGTGCCAGTCATGAAACTGGCAATCGGGGTGACTGGGATCGAACCAGTGTCTTTTTGCTCCCAAAGCAAACCGTCTACCTCTGACTTACACCCCGTTATTTTATATAGTCTTCAATTAAAAGGAAAATAATAGAATCGAACTATCAGGCGTGAACCTGGCATCGCTTTCAAGGCGATTTACCAACCATCGGTGCTATCTTCCAATAAAAACTATCAACGGACATCAAAATCAAGTCGTCTTACTTTACGCTGACGCCTTGCTTCTTGGAAGGCAAGGTCTTCATTCGTAAGAACAGTAGACTTTTCTTTGGTACTCATATAGTTTATCATAACAACCTTTGATAAGTCAAGTGCAGCAACATTTTCATTATTGCGAATGGTTGCCATATTAGGGCATCCACACGCAACTGTTTTTCCAGACTTTCCTTCTATCTCACTTCCGCAAGACTTACATCTAATTTTTAAGTTTTCCATCTTTATAATTAATTATTCAGTAAATGAACGAAGCATCCAAACGAACTTGCCGTGTGCTTCGTTTAAATCATCAACAAGATTGACAGTTCCTCTTGACTTTTGTGCTTCTGCTTCTTCAGCAACTTCACCTAACATATCTATAATCTTTTTGTGTCCCTCAAGTAAATCTTTAATCATTTCCATTTCAGAAATATTAGTTTTTGCTTCCTCAACACCAGATACTTCCAGAACTCTAGATAAAGAGCTGATAGGTTTAATAGTCAAAAATCTCATATGTTCTGAGATACGATCAACTTCTTCTTGAATTTCTGCGTATTGGTCCCCAAACAAATCGTGAATCTGTTTAAAGTCAGGTCCTACAATATGCCAGTGATATACCCAAGTTTTTTGGAATAGCAAAAAAAGTGATGCCTGAGTATCACTTAATAATTTATAAAGTTTTTCCATTACACCAATACTTTTTAGGTATTTATAATGGGCGATACTGGGATCGAACCAGTGACCTAATCCGTGTAAAGGATCCGCGCTACCTCTACGCTAATCGCCCGTAAAGTCAAGACTGATTCATCATATATTCTACCGTAGTTGCTATATCATTCATAGCATCACGGAGATTTTCTCTTTGACCAGATTCTTGTTTACGAATTGGACGAGAACTATCACAGAGAGTCCACCTCCACTGATTCATTTCGGAGCAGAACCACAGATTAATTTTCATTCTTATAGTGTTCTAACTTAATCCAATTTATAAGAGCATTTACTTCCATCATCTTTTGTTCATCTTGTTTAATGGCGATATCAGAAGGAAGTTCTCCAAAGTTAATGATTAATGGAATTGTAGTTTTATAGTGTTCTAATGCTTCGATAGCAAGTTTTCTATCACGCTGGGAAATAAGAGACATAATCCTCCGAATGCTATTTTGATTATACTAAAGAAGGGAGTCGTTGTCAACTCCCTTCAATATCATTCACCAATAAGTTTCACGGCAGATTGTGCTCGTGATTGGATTGCGTCCTTGAGAGGAACATATCCAAGGTCATCAGCAAGTGCCTGTGCCTTATCACTCAACATATAATTAATTGCTTCTCTGATAGATGCTGCTTTAGGACCATTACCAGTCTTATAGGCAAGAACATAAGTCAAAGTGGCAATAGGATAAGCACCGCTGGCAGAAGGATTGGGATTTTGTCCAGCAAGATTTTTATCTAACTGAATACCATTCAGTGCCTTGGAACCAGAAACATAACTGGGGAGAACAAACTCACCAGACTTATTCTGAACTGCTGCTGCTTTCAGATTACCTTTCACAAAGGATTGGTTGAGATAACCAATTGAACCGGGAGTAGTTTGGAGAACACCAGCAACACCTTCATTACCTTTACCACCAACACCAACTTTCCAATTTACAGATTTACCGACACCAAGAGTCCATTCCTTGGAGAAGGACTGAAGTGACTCTGTAAAGGCAGCAGTGGTTCCAGAACCATCGGAACGGTGTGAAACATAAATCTTACCACCAGGACATCCAAGTTCCTTCCAGTTATCAATAGAACCCATAAAGACTGATACTACTTGTTTCTGAGTCAGTTTCAGTTTACAAGAAGGATTGTTATAGGCAAGAGCAATAGTTCCACCAACAATCGGAATTTGAACTACACCACGAGAAACCTTTGCTCTGTCCTTATCAGAGATGGGGTCATCAGTTGCTGCGAAGGTTACTGTTTGGTCAATAAATGCCTTACGACCAGCACCAGAACCAACTGCCTGATAGTTTACTTTAGGACCACCAGATTTGGCAAGAGTGGAAAACCATCGTTGGTAAATAGTTGCTGGGAAAGTAGCACCAGCAACAGCAAGACGGTCAACTCCGGCAAGTGCGACAGTAGGAGCAAAAGCAAGACCGGCAACAATAATATTTTTGAGTTTCATAAAAAGTGAATAACTACAGAGTAATTCTAAGGTAAAGGGAAGATAAAATCAACTAAGATTTGGTTAAGAAGTTCATAACATAAAAAAGCACCCAAAGAATGGGTGCTTACACTCAAGTTATAAGTGATTTATCAGAATGTGAACTTGGTCTGAACCACACCACCCCAAGAAGATTCTCCTTGATAACGGGCATTATTGCTCACATAGAAGATAGCAGGAGTGATGCTGATGTTGTCCGAAACTTGATACTTATAGAAGACTTCAAGCATCGCGGCATCTTCACCAACGAAGTCAGAATTACCGGGTTGACCAATAGCAACACCAGCAGTATTACCTTTGGCAAACACATCAGACCACTGAAGTCCAACGAACCAGGAATCAGAATCGGTGGCACCAGTTTTAGAACCTTTACCATCTACATCATTATATCCATAACCAACTGAGATAGAAGGAACGAATCCACTCTGAGAAGGTTGCCAGTAAGCATTCACAGCAACGCTATTGCTTTCCTGACCTGCGGCAAGGGCACCAGACCCGCCTCCAAGGGCGTTGAAGGTACGGACACGACTGCCTTCAGTACCATAACGGTAAGCAACGGCAGCACCCCACTGAGGAGCACGATAACCAACTTGTGTCATAAAGTTCAATCCACTATCTGAATTGAAGACACCAGTTTCAGTGTTATCACCATCTTGAGAGACATAGTTCAGACCAGCAAGGAAACCTCCCTGACCTTTTGGAACTTGTTGCTTCCATTGAGCACCAAAACCAGCACCAGTTGCCTTGTTATAGACACCAGAGGCACCACCAAGTTGAAAGAAGTCAAGGATTTCCGACTTATAAGCAGAAGGAACCCATGCCATCTCAGTGTTACGAACCAGAGGACCAGCAGTTAGAGTTACACTCTTACCAACTGGGAACTGATAGTACAGACGGTCAATCACAACTTGGTCGGCATAAGATTCTGCCTTATCAAGTTTGAAGAGTGAAGAACTGGAACCAAAAGGATCGCTACTGAAGTTACCAGAACGCAGACGAGTACGGAGCAAGTCCTTACCAGTGAAAGAGGTATCAAAGTTCAGACGAACATCATAGTTGAATGCAGTATTACCTACATCAACACGTTTGTTAGTTTCAAGACCAGGAACACCGCCAAGAATAAAGTTTACTTCACCTTTGAGTTTGGTAGTGGTTGAAAACTGAGTTGCCTGCAGTTGTCCAACTTTGTTCTCAAGACCATCTACACGAGAAGTGAGTACAGTTAGTTCTGTATCAAATTCAGCAAGAAGTTTTTTGAGTTCATCTGTGGTTTCAGTTACACGATCAAGGCAGGCATTCAGCAGTGCTGCTGCCTCAAAACGGGTCATTGCCTGACCACCTTTGTATGTGCCGTTAGGATAACCTGCTACGCAACCATAACGCTCTACAAGATTGCTAAGTGCCTGATATGCCCAATCAGTAGGTTGGACATCAGTAAATTGTGTAATGCTAGTGACTTGTTGTGCCGAAGCATACTTGTTGACATCCTCAGTATTGAGTTCTGCGGCATTCACAGCAGGAGCAACAAGACTCAGTGCAACAGGCACAAGCATCATTTGTTTGAAAAATTTCATATAGTTCGTTAAGATTTACAACTACGAAGTTTATTTAGCTCCCCTGATATTTTAGGGGAAGCGGATACACGGATTTGAACCGAGGATAAAAGTTTGGAAAACTCTTGTGTTGCCACTACACCATATCCGCAATGTTGAGAGTGGAAGGTTTCGCATCCTTCTACCGTATCCCTTATCGGGGTGCCTTACTTTTGGCATCACTCTCGGCGGGGAAATTATTTTTATTCCCCCAAGTTTTTGTTTGAGAATGACAATTGGGACAAAGAAATCTTAGATTTTCCATCCTATTATCATTAGAAACTCCGTTTATATGGTCTAATTGAAGAGAAAGTTTTTGTCCATTCCAATCAATTATACCACATTCGGAACATTTATATTTGAAAATTTCTTCTTTAATAATTCTATTCCTAAGAGTTGATCTATCGCAAGTAGAATTTTCACAAAACATTTCCTCAAAAGTATAAGGAATAGTGTTCCTACTTCTTTTTTTAAATTGAGGTTGTATATTGTGATGTGCAAAATCTTTTTTTAAAGTAGCATAAGTAGTGCTACTTTTATTAAGACCCAATCTCCTTACGACCTCAGCCATTGATTGAGATGCTTCAACTGCATTTAATAATTCAGTTTTAGTTCTCATTTTACTTAGCACATACACTTCCTATTTAGGGAAGTATGCTCCTCCACACGGACTCATGAATTATAAGACATAACGAATATTATGTCAAGCCCCTGATCCGATTTGAACGGACGACCAACGGTTTACAAAACCGTTGCTCTACCACTGAGCTACAAGGGCGGATGGGTATCGAGTGTCCGACACCCGCAGAAGACACTTTCTGCAAAAAACACCAAACCTTATTCTTCCTGTTTTTCAGGTAATTTCCAAATCGGTTGGGAGTTTCCTCCCGAAGTTTGTTTAGCGTTTTTGTTTTGGAAGACCCAGACATTTCCAGACCTTCCAACTCCCCGAGTTGGGCACGATCCAACAACCTCAGTGTTAACAGCACTTTGCTCTACCAATTGAGCTATCGGGGAATGATGGGGCAAGTGTGATATATCTCATAAGGATATAACAGGGACTTACCCTCGTTTGCTACCGGCATTCTGGTTTATCTTTCCAGTGCAAAGTAGCAAGCGTCCCGTGTAGGATTCGCACCCACGACCGATTCTTTAGAAGAGAATTGCTCTGTCTCCTGAGCTAACGGGACATAAAGGGACCTCCCTGTTTGAGCATCGTTGAGAGGCTTGGGAGGTGTGGGATTTATAAGAAGTTTGGACCTCCTCCACCCGTCAAACTACTATAAGGCATCAGGGCACTAAAGTCAACCCTTTGCTTCCTTACGGGCGTTCTTCTCTTCGGTAATCTCGCCTCTACGGGTCTTGACCAGTTTGGCAACTTCCTGAAGTGCCTTACGGGCACGAGTACCAGCGGCACTATTACCAGCAGTGAACTTTTCGTCTTCTACTTTCCACGCTTCAATAGCAGTCAGTAGTTCTTGTGATACAGACATAATAATCTCTATAAAAATAAGATATGTTTATATATACGACTTTTAGTTACATCCAGACACCCAAGGAGCACATAAACGCATTTCTCCACCGAGTGATTTACATTCTTCAGTATAACACACAGATTCATCTACAGGTTTCTCTGAAAATATTGGAGCAGGAATCTCTACGGGTTTTTCTCCAGTTTTTCTCCAATACTCATCAATTGCACTATCAACATCCCTCACAATTCTTCTTTTGAGTTTTTCATCATCTTTGATAATAAACTCATTTAGTATAGTTTGTGGAAAATATTTTCTTTGTATCTCATCCAGTAAATCCCAAAGTTGATTGCTAGGAATACTAGAGCACTGTGAGAGTATTACAATCACAGAAGATAATACGACTCCTATAATTGCATATTGCTTAATATCAGGTTTCTTCTTGCCGAAATTGAAATTGAACATAAAAAAAGGAGGGTTATGAGTGCCCTCCTATATTTATTCAATTTTTGTTTTTTTCTCTTTTTGCTTTTGCTTTTGCAAGTGTTCTTTGTCTTGCTGCTTCTCTTTCGGACATTGGAATATCAATATTCGTCAAAGCACCAACTCTTTCTTTTGGGGGTTCAATCTCTGCCTCACAAATACTCTCTCTCCACTCTTCACTCATATTCACCATAATAGATTCTGCTGCTTCTGGTGTTTCGGCATAACCCTCATCAAGAAGGTGTGAGAGAATGATGTCGTAGAGGTCATAACTATCGGCCATTTTTATTCCAGAAATACCATGTCCTTGCGCCCCACCAACTTGATATCTACCAGTTCCTGATGGAGAACCAACGCCTTGTGCTGATGAACCACCACCTCTTGAACTTTTGGTTGGTTTTACTTGTGGTTTTGTGGTTGAATTTGGTTTTCTTGGATCTGATAATCTATTTAACGCAGATGTAAATTCACCCATTCTATCTGTCATCCAATTTGATGTAGATCCTCTTCCCGGTCTAGGAGCACTAGAACCAGAAATACTACGAGGGTTTGGTTTTGTGGATGATGGTGTAGATGGTTTTGTTACTGTAGCAGGAGTTTTGGTAGGTAATCTAGATGAAAATGGTTTCCATTGTGAATTTCTTTCTGGAGAAAATGTGACACCTCGGCCTCCTGGTTTTATTTTCAGTCCACCTGGATCAAATGTTGGTTTTTGGAAAGGTTTATTTGGATTTTCAGTTGATTGTGAGACAACATTTGCGGTTCTTTGATATCTGGCATATTCTGGGGTATTGCTGGAAAATCTATCATTAGAAACTGAAGACAATCTCCCTTCAAGATTTCCCATACGAGTTTTTACTCTTGGCACATTTACAGGTTTCCAATCTTCATCAAGTTCATAAACTTCCATATATGCTTCTTGAAGATTGCGAAGTTCTTGTGCGTCCATTTTATGAATACTTTTTAGTTATTTATAAATCATACCTCGTTTCCATTCAACGCCGGTACATTCTTGCTGACATTATTATTTATACAAGAAAGGAGTGCCGAAGCACTCCAATCTCACCTGAAAAGTGTCAGCAAGTCAGGTATATGTATTTAGGAGTCAATCACAGTTAGAACTAACTTATTTGAGTAGTTATAAGCAAAATCAGTTCTTGCTCCTTTATGTCCCCACCCCAACCAAGTATATGCTAAACGCATATAATATTCAATAGGTTTTCCTGGGACTTTCAATCTATCTTCAATACCTCTCCATTGTGGTTCAGTAATAATATAACGAAGTTGAGTATCAAGTGTGGAAGGGTCTCCACCAATACGAGCAGCAAACTTACCAAGACCATTATATCTTGGAGCATCGGTAAATTGAATAAGACCATAACCACCACTTGTACAAGCACCATAAGACACTATAGCACCACCCTCACATACATTAGGAGTGAAGGTAGATTCTTGTCGGATATTGCCCATAATGGTTGCTATGGCATTTTTGTCAGTAATTCCACGATTCTGTAGAAATTCTACAGTCTTCGTTTCATTAGTATTACATCCTTTACAAATTAGTCTTTTTTCTTTTGGTTTAACTGGAGCAACCTCTCTGGTCGCTGTCTTTCGTGTAGGATCCTCTTGAATAATAGAGAATGGTGGCGGACCACTCACGGGTGGAGGAGGAAACACTTGGGGCAGTGTTGCCGTGCTGGTTGTAACCATTGCCAAAAGGGGAAAGGCTACAGTAAAAAATTGTTGCATTAATTTTAATAGAATTCGGCATCCGTATAGAAGAGGGGTATACCACCTCTCTCGAAGGGCATCTTCCACGGCTCTAAGTGTCACATCACAGACTCATTATGACAAAACCCACCTTTTGAGTGGGTTCCTTTGCATTATATGAGATTATTTAGGTTCTGTCAAGTGTGCCAGTTTGAGAAGTGGTTGGGGGGTGAATAAGTCTCCCAAGAATCTAAATACTTCAAACTGCTTTTCACATTTTATGCCACGAGAGTGGAATACACCTCATAGAGAGCACTGGAATACACCGATACACAATATTCTAAAGGCAATAGATAATCACACTCACGAGTACTTCAGGAGTGGTGATGAATGGCATCTAAATAAGGCACAAGAACTCAGAAAATATGTTGCTGAGTTGAAGGAATGGATACATAAAACCGAAGGACGATTATGAAATTCAAATATCCAACACTTGATAATATAGTTCCTGTGATGGTTGCATTTGTAGCAACAGCAATTGTCGGAATGACTTTCACAAATTATGTAATATGTAATTTCAAAGTGATGAGTAGTTTACATTATCTGTATCTGGTAAAGGCATTTGATAAAAGTGGAGCAAAACCTCCAAGTAAATGTGACGATAATACATCAGAATCAATTCAAGTTTTGATGTCTCTTCTGGCAACTATTATTGCTTTGAAGGCAAACTTAAATAAAAAACCTGAAGAAAAAGAAAATGACTGACCCAGTATGGAGTGTAAATATACTATTAGGTATTGGACTTGCCGGTGCTGCTTATATCATTTACTATATACTTAAATTAGCATACGAAGAAGATAATGTATCACTATAAAATCAAGAAGATAGAAAGAATTGTTGATGGTGACACATTAGATGTTTCAATAGATTTGGGATTCAATCTTACAACTGTTCAAAGAGTTCGTCTCAAAGGTATTAATGCCGCAGAAACAAGAACCAAAGACCTTAAAGAAAAAGCAGAAGGTCTTGCGACAAAAGCGTGGTTAGAAAAAGAACTGTCCCGAGAAGGTGAATGGGTAATTGAAACTTTCAAAGAAGATAAGTATGGAAGGATACTTGGCACTCTTTATTTTGTTGACGATCCAGTCACAATCAACGAAAGGATGTTGAACGAAGGTATTGCCAAACCTTATTCAGGATGACCATAATTTTGCTTCTGCAACTCTTCTTCTTAATAATCCTGCTTCAACATTAGTTCCAGGATTACGATAGAGTTTAAGTGCTTCAGGAACTTTATCCCATTCCTTATTCTTTAGGACTCTTGTAATAGTATTGAAGTCAGGATGACCATAAAAATCTCCGAGATTGTAAGCAAAGGATAAAAGTGCTCCGCGTTGATTGTCATTCATCTCACTCCAGTAAGGTATTTTTTGAAGAGCAGGAATAAACTCCCGGCGAAGTTGATAGTAGAACAAATCATCTGCTTCTTCTTGAGTAATTTTATTCCCAATCATAAATCGCGTTCCATCCTTTCTACGAGTGCTGCCCCACCCAATCGTGATGGGCAACCCACCTGTAAGAGGATCATAATATGCTTTGAGATGACAATCTTCAAATTCCTTGATAAGGGCAACACCTTGAAGTGGTAGTCCATCAAGTGTTGGTTCTATCTTTTGGTTTCTATAAATCCTAGCAAACTCATCCAATATTTCTTTGTGAACTGATGCCTGAAGAAATGCCCAGGCACGATTTTGATGCTCTAGGTCTTTATGGTTTTTTGCAGCATCTACAAATTTGATAGTCATTTGAAAATCCTTCCCCAACCAGTTTTATCTTTATTATTTTCTAACCAACGATACTGAAGGTCTGACTTCTTATATACGGCACCTTTACCATTCGTGACTGCTCCTGTGTATCCATCATTCAAATCCCCATATGGGTCATTACAGATATAAGATTTTCCATCAGGACTTTTTCCTATTACACACAGCATATGCCCGCCAGTAGGAGAAGATAAAGTGCCACGATGGAGTATGCCAATAACAACGGGTCTCCCAGCAGACAACTCACGATCAAGGTCAGCAAACCCAAGATTATACCTAAACTCAGACTTAACTCCGTAAGAAGCAAGAACTTTGGTTTGAACTGAGTGGTCAGTTGTATCACCGACTGCGAATACTTTCTGAACATAAGCATCATCACCTTTTGCTCCTACTAAAGTTCCTGGTTTAAAATACTCAAGGCACATAGCACAGGAAGAACTATTACAAGTACGATTAGCGTCTCTATAATTATCTGTTTGAGGATAGTAAGGAACATTCAAAATTCCTGGAATTACTACTTCTAGTTTTGTTCTAAAAATCTTCACCCAATTAGCAGTATCCTCCATCAGGTCTGGAGATTTACCCACCAAATCTACTTCAAGTTGCTCTACTGCCGCAACGTGTTTTGGATTCTTTGGGTCGTAGTACTGAAAGAAGTTATGAAGGTCTATTCGCATTATTAGTCTCCTAAGTATTCAAGTGAAAAAACATCGTGTTCTGAGATATCGGGGTTCATCCATTCTCTAAACTCTGCCTGAATTGCCTGAGCGTCTTCGACACTCTTATCTTCACATAATGTATGTATGCGATCAACTGCCCAATCGTGAGAAGACCTAAGAGTTTGTTCCAGTAGCGTCATCATAATAGTCTTTCCGAAAATATCTAGAGAGAATATTGCTATTATAGTATGCCGGAACCCCAGAGTCAAGTGATTCGGTCAGTACATTATTTAGAAAAAGTTGTCTTGTTTCCTCAAAGTTACATTTACCTTTTGTCTTATGAAGACTTATAATTTCTCTACTGAAGAACTCCTTGCCGTATTTGATTATATCTTCTTTTAATTCTGGGCAAGAACCATAATAATTTTTCCAATCAGATTCTGACTTTACTTTTCTCTTTTTTCCTTTTGGGGTTCTGAACTGCCAAAGGTACTTGCGTCCAATATAATTTCTACCGGTGGTCTTACAGGATATGAGATATACGAATCCAAAATAATCTTCTATATGGTTTGATTCAAAAATCTCCCCATTATATCTCCAAGGATTCTCATAGCTCATTTAGTAGTCTTATAGAGCTATTATTTATCCTTCAACGGAGACAAACCTAGTCTAGCAATAAAAAAGCACCTTGTCAAGAGGTGCTTTGAGTTATGTTAGGATTTTAGATTATAAACCTAACATTTTCTTCAGTTGTTCTCTTTTTGAATCTTCACGCTTATTGCGTTCTCCAAATAAATCGTCTCTACGACTTTTTAGACGACCTCCCATTCTTTTTGCCTTCTCTTCTCTTTCGCCTCTTGGAAGTTTATTCAATCCTTTACTTCTACCTTGATGTTGATTATCAAGAACATTTTGTGCTTTATAAGTCGTCTTTACACCTTTATCAATTTGCTTATCAGATTGGTCTGCCGCTGTCTCAACAATAGTTCCAATAGTTTCGGCATCCATTACCAACATTACATAATTTGCCTCTTCTACGGTGTCTGTGTGCCCTTGTGAGAGGAGATACTCAAGCACAAGGTCATAGGCATCATATCCATAAGAGTCGGTAGTAAATGTCTTTTTACCAGTATCATCATAAGTTACACTACCCTTTTTTCCACCAAGAGTTGCTGCATATTTTGTTCCGGAAGTAACTGTTCCTCCTTTACCACCGGCAGCGTTCACTACTTTCCCTGTGGATTCTCCAGGTTTCTCTGAAGATGAGGGTTCTACTTTTGCAGATGGTGTTGCTGGTTCTCCTCTAAGTGCTGGTCCGAGTTTTCTTGTTTGCTCCAAACCTTTACCTACTGCTGTTCTTCCAGCTCCTCTTGTAAGTAATTCATCTGCTGTTAATGCACCAAGACCAATAGCTCCATACTTTCCACCCTTAGTTACTACATTTTTTAATACAGGTTTTGCTCCAACCTTTGCTACATTTAATCCTCTTGCCCCATAACCTAATAATGCTTTACCTACAGCTGCCCAATTCTCAGTTACATAATTCTCATACATCTCTTCCCAAGTATAATCACTTAGATCATAACCTTCTTCTAAAAGTGAATTAACCCAGTTCTCAACTTCTTCCCATACTTGCTCTTCTGTCAATTCTTGGGGAGCATATACTGCTTGATATGCCTCCATCAAGTCTACAATTTCTTTTGACATATGAATAAACACTATTTTCAATTATTTATAAAAATTAACCTCCCGGCTTCAATTTAACACCAAGTTGTTTGTTACGAGAAGCATCACTTGTAGCAGCTGTCTTAAGTTTTGCGGCAGCAAGTTTAGCATCATTTGCCTTATAAGCACCGGCAAATAAAGACCTACCAACTCTTTCTAATGGATTGGATGATGTCTGAGCAAGAGATTTTGTATCTGGTTTTTTATAAACTGCTTTTCCACCTTTATATGCAAGATATCCGACACCCTGCTTTCCTGTTTTTGGATCCGTAACAACAGAAGTCTTACCCAATTGAGCGGTTTTTCCGCCACTTGTAATCGTATTCTTTTTAGTATCAAAGGAAGTCTTTCCGCCGGTTCCAACTAATGCACCACCAGATTGACTCTTACGATTATCAGTTGCAATTTGCTTTCTTCCTACTGCATTTGCTCCGGCAACAGTATCAAATGCCTTACCTGCAGCAGCGGCTCCTGCTGCTTGCCCAGCATATCCACCGACTGCGGTTCCAACTGGACCAGCAAGAGATCCTGCAGCACCACCGGCAATACCACCACCAACAGCTCCTAATGCTGATGCTGTGCCTTTGGCTAGAGATCTTAACCACCCAGAACCCCTAGATTTCTCAACTGCGGTATCAACTACACCGGATAAAACACCACCAGACTTCAATCCCGGAACACTACCAGGTTTGAAGTTTTTAATATTTTTTGCATTATTTTTTACCGTCTGAAATGCACCGGGACCTTTTCCTGGATTTGTTGTGCTTCTTGGAGTTTCAGTTCTTCCAGTACCAGGACCTCTGTACTGATTTGGGTTTCTTCCGGAAGATGGGGTTGTGGTTGAACTTGATGGAGGAGGTGAAGATGTTCCTCTTCCACCACTTCCACCAGAAGGTTGTGAAGGTGGAGTGGATGATTTAGGAGGTGTTTTAGTTTGTTGTGTCGTATCAGAAGGTTGTGAAGGTGGAGTGGATGATTTAGGAGGTGTTTTAGTTTGTTGTGTCGTATCAGAAGGTTGTTCAGGTTGTGGTTGAGGTTTTCCACCAAAAGGAGAATCTGCTTTGTTACCACCAGGAACTGTAGTATTCTTAGACCTATTACGCAATAATTCTTCTTTAGCTTTTCTTCTAGCCTCTGCTCTTTCCTTATCAGGATCAAAACCCCTTTTAAGGTCTCTTTGTCTTATTCTTTCCTGTTCGGCAGCATCTCCAGTATATGTAGCGTCTTTTACAGCATCTCGTGCCTCTATCATAAACTCTCTAAAACTTTTCATTTATTTCTTACTTTTTTAGTTATTTATAAAAAAACCCCTCCTGGTGGAGAGGTCTTGTGATTACTTGAAAAATAATATCAACCTTCTTTTTTTGGCATTTTAGCACCAGAAGTGTGCCTTTCAGTGCCTGCAGCATCTCTATAAGTTTCTCTTTCTCTTCTTGGTGTTACATAACCTACTCCAGGGACATTTCCAGTTTGTCCTCTATCTCTGGCAGCATTTCTTTCTGCTGCTCTTTTCGCTGCTCTTTGGCGATTCTTATCGTAGTTGTCACCCTCATTTAAAATACTCTCTCTCCACTCTTCACTCATATTTGCCATAATAGCAAGTGCCGATTCTTCAGTATCGGCATAACCTTCATCAAGAAGATGACCTTTGATTACATCAAATGGGTCAAAATGAGAAACCATACTGCCGGGTTTTTTGGAACCAAGTGTAGGTGCCTTTGGTGTGGATGGAGTTGGGGTTGTTTTTGCAGCGGCAGGAGTTGGACTAAATGCTGGTGGTTTTTCCATTACCTTAGCAGCAGTTTGTTGAAGTGCTCCACCAGCAGACTTTGCTGCCTGAAGTGCTTTCTCTGGAGATGCTCCCGATGCTCTTGCCGATTGTGCTGCCTTCAATTCGGCAGATGTTGGAGTCCTTCTCTCAAAGGTAGTGCCCCCAAGTTTACCCATTGCAGGTCCTGCTGGTTTTGTGGGTGTTGGTGATACTTTAGCGGGAGCACCGGCAGAAGGTCTAGGAGCACCGCCAGAAGGTCTGGCGGCAGCGGGTGCTGGTGCTGCTGGTTTTGTGGCAGGAGCAGGAGTTCTAGTGATGGGAACAGGAGTAAGTCCAGGAGTTCTATTGGCAGGAGCGGCAGGAGCAGGAGTTTTTACTTGTGTGGATGGGGGAGCATATCTACCAAATCCACCAGTATTTTGGAAAGTTGGGGATGCAGGTTTCCTTGTTGGTTGTCCGTAAATACCTGTAGTTCTTGGTGTGGCGTCTGCACCGGAACTTGTTATAGATTTAATGGCATTACCTACAGCAGTATCTAACTTATTAGGTTTAGTTTTAGTATTTCCCCCCAGATTAGTTCCATAAATTTCTTCCAAATACTCTTCATACATCTCCTCCCAGGTATAATCACTCAGGTCATAACCTTCTTCAAGAAGTGAATTGACCCAGTTCTCAACTTCTTCCCAAACTTGCTCTTCGGTGAGTTCTTGAGGAGCATATACTGCTTGATATGCCTCCATCAAACCATATGCATCAGTACCAGTAAGTCTAGACATCTTTTCTTATAAGTTCTTTATAGTTTTATTTATAAAAAAAGAGAGCCTCAAGGACTCTCATTAGTTTTATTATTCAACCAAATATAAGAATAGTCGTGGTCTCCAAAAAGCACATCATCATATTCGGCAGCATCCTTATAAGATTTTATAATTTCTTCTTCACACCACTCATCGTAATTTCCATCACTATTGAGTATTTTTGGTGTCACAACTTGAATCCGGAGAAAGTATTAGCACCAACATCCTGTTTAATACCACCAATCACATAGGATTCTTTTTCCGTTTCCATAGGTGCCTCCTGAAGTTCTCTTGAATTCAACCAGTGTGAGGTCCAAGGAAGAGGATTATTCTTCGCAGGAATATCATAAAGTGGGCGAAGACCAATTGCCTTCATTCTGCGGTTGGCAGTCCATTCGACATACTGGCAAAGAAGTTTATCATTCAGACCAATCATAGAACCATCCTTGAACAAATATTCTGCCCAGAGTTTTTCTTGATTGACTGCATTCTCAAAAGTCTTATAGACCCACTGCTCTTCTTCCTGTGAGATTTTCTTCATATCAGGGTCATCACCCTCCTTCCATTTGTTGAGAATGTTCTGAGTAATGACCAAGTGCTGACTCTCATCACGGGCAATTAGACCGATGATTTTTGCACTTCCCTCCATAAGTTTGAGTTCGCCAAATGCAAAACTGCAAGCGAAACTGACGTAAAAGCGAATACCTTCAAGAATATTAACGTTTGCAACTGCTCTGAAAAGTTTTCGTTTGAGTTCATATCTTTCTGCCTGTGCGTAAGGAACTGATTCTTGGGCGTATTTCCAAAGTTCAGAAGTTCCATAATGTTGAGCACTATTGATGAAATCATTATATGCTTCGGTGACACTCACGGCACGTTCTAGGATTCTTTCATCACGAAGAATTGTATCAAAGACATCCGCAGGGTCCGAATAAACATTCTTAATGATATAGGTATATGAGCGACTATGAATCATCTCCATAAACTCCCAGACCTTCATACATGCTTCCAATTCAGGAAGAGAGCAGTAGGGAGCAAATGCCATACCGGGACCTCTTCCCTGAACCGAATCAAGCATAATCTGATATTTCAGATTACTGGTGAAAATATGTTTTTGTTCTGGACGTAATGTTTGATAATCACCACGATCTTTCTGAAGAGATATTTCTTCAGGTCTCCAAAAGTATCCAAGTTGTTGCTGAGTTAATTTATCAAAGATTGGATACTTGTAAGAATCATAACGCTGGATGCCCAGAGGTGCTCCAAAAAACATCGGTTGCTTTTTAGTATCTACCTCTTCAGAGTTAAAAACTGTCATTTGATTGACCACATTCTTCTCCGCTAGTTTTGTCTTAAAGTTAAAATCCATAATTTTTATTCTCTAAATTAACTCACACTTTTATATTTACTCAGGTCAGATTTTGCAACTTTCACAGTCGTTTTCATCAGAACTCATAATGTCATTCAGGAGTGATTGAAGGTCTTCTTTTGATTCTTCAACCACTTCATCGGTCTTAATGTCATAAGTATTCTGATAATAACTTGTTTTCCATCCCAATTTGTAAGTTGTAAGAAGGTCTTGTGCCATCACCGACACAGGTACTTCATTATTGGGATAATTTTCTGGATTATATGACCAGTTTCCAGAAATTGCCTGATCAAAGAACTTTTGCATAACAGCAACAATATTGATATAACCAGTATTGCTAGGCATATCCCAAAGAAGCGTATAGTTGTTCTTAAGAGTTTGATACTGGGGTACAATCTGTTTGAGCGGACCCTTCTTTGATTTCTTAATGGACAAGTATCCCCGAGGTGGTTCAATTCCATTTGTTGCATTTGACACAACGGAACTGCTCTCCGAAGGCATTTGTGCCGACAGTGTTGAGTTCCGTACTCCATATTGCTTAACTTGTTCCCTAAGACTATCCCAATCATATTTCAAATTATTCGGAACAATTTCATCAACATCTCTCTTGTATGTATCAATCGGTAGAATACCCTGACCATACTTGGTACGATGAGAATACTCACAGGCACCTTTTTCTTTCGCAAGATTTACGGTTGACTTAATCAGATAATATTGGAATGCCTCACTCAAGTCGTGAACCAGATTCCAAGATGCAGGATCCTCATATTTGACGCCGTGCTTAGCAAGGAAGTGTGCCAAACCAATATAACCTATCCCAAGTGATCGGCGCCTCTTGGTGAAGTTCTCTGCTGCCTTTACGGGGTAATTTTGATAGTCAATAATCTCATCCAAAGCACGAACAGAAAGATCGCAAAGTTCTTTCATATCATCAAAGTGCTTTAGTTTTCCAACATTTATCGCAGATAGAATACAAGTTGCGACTTCTCCATTCTCATCATCAATATGCTGTATTGGAGTCGTGGGTTCGGTGATCTCCATACAAAGGTTACTCATATTAACCTTATCCAGATAAGAACTATGAGAGTTGCAGTGGTCAATATTCATAATGTAAATACGACCGGTCTCTGCTCTTTCCTTCAGAAGATCCAGAAAAAGTTCTTGTGCTCCAATAGTTTTTCTTGGAATAGACTCATCTTGCTCCGCATTTACATATATCTCATCGAATGAATCTGTACCAAAAGCATCATACAATCCGGGAACTGAGTGTGGGGAGAAAAGTGTGATCTCCTGATTCTTGATGAATCTTTCATAGAACAGTTTGGATATTTGAATTCCATAATCCAATTTACGAACACGATTATCTTCAGTTCCTTTGTTATTTTTGAGAACTAGAATGTCTTCTATTTCTTGGTGCCAGATAGGAAAGAAAACTGTAGCAGAACCACCTCTGATGCCGTTCTGAGTGCAGCATCGGACAGTTGCTTCAAACTTCTTAAGGAAGGGCACCACGCCTGTGTGTTGTACCTCTCCGCCTCTGATTTTGCTGTTGATGCCACGAATTCTACCAGCGTTAATACCGATACCAGCCCTTTGTGAGACATATTTACCAATAGCCACATCGCTGCTAAAGATGCTATCGAGGGTGTCATCAACATCAACGAGAACACAAGATGCAAATTGACGAAGCGGAGTTCTGACTCCTGCCATAATCGGCGTTGGGATGTTGATTTTGTGCTTGCTGATTGCGTCATAATATTTTTTAACGTAATCCAAACGAGTTTCCTTTGGATATTTAGAGAAGATGGTAGCAGCAATCATCAGGTACATAAACTGAGGAGTCTCATAAAGAGCACCAGAACTTCTATCCTGAACCAGATACTTATCAACTACCTGACGGAGACCCGCATAAGTGAAGAGGTAATCACGCTCATGAACAATAAAGGATTGAAGTTTATCAAACTCTTCATCACTATAAAGACTTAAGATCTCTTCATCATAGACACCCTTATCAACACAATTATGAACGTGTTCAATCAGAGTAGAGCACTCGTGCATACGACCGAATAACTGCTTGCGGAGAGCGAACAGAAGGAGTCTGGCAGCAACAAACTGATAGTTAGGATGGTCAAGGTCAATCAAGTCGCTTGCAGAGCGAATTAGAATCTCCTGAACCTCCGATGTAGTAATGCCATCATAAAACTGAATACCGGACTTCATTTCAACCTGAGATGCCGATACTCCTGCCAAGTCCTTACATGCTTCTTCTACCATTAGGTGAAGTTTGTTTAAGTCAAGACCCTCAATCGATCCGTTTCTTTTAATAACCTTTGTTCCGTTGCTCATACTTTCTTCCATTCGGTAAACTTTACTTTTGCTTCTAAACCTGAGTGAGTATTTAATTTTAACACATCCATAACCGAAAGTCCAGCAAGCACCATATCGTTAATGTCTTTTTGCTGAATAGATTTGGACCATACTATAATTTTGTTTCCATCTTCAATAATCTTATTCATTCTACTACATATTTCTCGATTTCGTGGTTCGTTATCAAAGACATAAACAACATCCTTAAAGTTACAGGATGATATATCAACATCGGCACCACACATAGCAATTCCATTCTCTACAAACTCAGAGTCAAATGGTCCTTCGACAATATAAACCGTCTCATTTACATTTACCTTATTGAGTCCATAAAGTTTGGGAATCGAATCATCCAAGATGACGGTAATGTATTTAACATTGTTCGGTCCTAGTGCTCTTCCTTGAAATCCGAAGACTTCTCCTTCCCTAGTGTATAGTGGTATGACTATACGACTCTCGTCCTTTACAATCCTACTATATGTGGGTTTTTGAGTATTCACCCACTCCTGAAACTTGTCAGCAAAATAAAACTTTTCTGGATTGAGTTTTCTTTTTTCCAAGTATTCTTTAGCAATTTGATTTGATGATGCTTTTGGAAGGTCTAGTTTCTTGGAAAAAGTTGGTTTTGAGAATTCAAACTTTGGTTCTTCAACCACGAAGTTCTTACCAGTATATCCTTCCTTAAACTTCTCCATCGTATATTGTTTATGAAGAGTAGGGTCTAATTCTTTGAGAAAATTATTGAAGGACATACTTGCCCCACAGTTATGACACTTAAAGTTTGTATTAGTCTTTACGGCATACAAATACCCTCGTGTCTTACTTTTATTCTTTTGAGAATCTCCACATAGGCAACATCTGAAGTTATAGAGGTCTGCTTTAACTCTTTTAAATTTCTGAAGGCGTGAAGAAACTAATCCAATATACTTGGAATCAATCAAGTCCATTATGAGGGTATTATTTTGCTTTCTCTATTCTAATCTGTTCTGCGTCTGGTGTCAAGACATCCACAACCATACCTGACTGAGAAAACACAAAAGAAATTATTACTAAAGCACCTACAACTAACCAACGAAACTTTGTTACGTCATCAACTTTTTTATCTACCGATTCTATGCGGTTATCTATCTTTTTTTCTAATGATTCAAACCTTTCGATTACTCTACCGTGCTCTTCTGTATTTTTATCCTCCATCACTCGAATTCTACTAAAAATTACCTCATCAGTCTTATTAGTATTATCTAACTTTTCTTCGTGAACTGCTAACATCTTTGAGATGTTTTGACTGGTCTGCCCCATTATTTGAATGGCTTCATCTATCTTTTTCATCATAACCTCATAGGAAGTAAGACGTTCTTCTAGAACTGCAATTTTTGTTTCGTTAGATGATTTGTTAAACATTTTTTTGTTGGTGGATATTGGGTTCTACAAAACAAAAAAATCAAGTAGTGGTCTTGCTATTATTTATTTGGGTTTTCTTCTTTGCATTCTGGCAAGATTTTTGAAGAATGGGTTCCAATTCCTCCTCTTTCCTTTTCTCAAATCTACTGGAGGACTATCACCCGCCTCTGCGGTTCCTGCTATTTTTCCACCAACAAGACTATTGGTAGGAGCACCAGTTACCATACCCTCTTCTTTGAGAGTGTGGATAATATCAATAATCTTGTTTATATCCATTAGATTTTCTGCAATTGAGACAGACACTCAGAATCTTCAATAATTTCGTGTATCTGAGTTTTGGGATATTCCGGTAAACGATTTAAGAAAAGTAAAAAACTTTTAATAGACGGCCAAAGTTCCTTTTCTAAGTTATAGAATAACAAAGGAACTGTGGCATCATTAAAAACATTAAAGAGGATAATAAGATGATTTAATATTAAATGCGTCTTTAATTCGCCAGTATTTTTATATCTTTTTAATAATCTCTTTACATATCTTATTCTTTTCAAGTCAGACTCAAAGTCCTCCATCGTTACTGATTGGGGATTTTCATAATACTTAATGGCAAATAATATATAATTATTCTCATTCAACTCATCAAATCTCATATCATGCTTTAATTGTTAAAGTAGTAGTTCCAATACCAACACCAGATGTTGTTCCTGCACCTGCAATATTTTTAACAAGTCCGACAATAGTTTTATCTACTGCGGCACCACCAGAAGCATCAGTAATAACACCAACAACACCACCAGTAGTTGCAATTCTAAGAACAGTTCCAATACCAGTATTAGGAGCAGTAAATGCAAATCCAACTCTATTAGTAATTTGTCCGTTAAAAGTGATTACAGTTTGTCCTATTCCGGGAACATTAACTTGAACTGGAACTCCTGTAGAAGCTGCAGTAGCAACAATATTTGCTCCAGTAGATTGAGAAATAAGAACAGTTGCTCCAGCGGAGCAGTATACCATTTCGTTCCATACTATATGAACATATCCAGTAGTTCCGGTTCCAATTCCAGTTGTTCCACCGGCACCGATGCTAATTGGAGAAGCAAGATTAGGATCCTCAAAGAAAACAGCAATTGGAGTTGCTTGCCCTAAACCAGTTGTACTTGTTCCAGCACCAGCAGTATTTAATCCAGCTACAGGAACTAAAATAGAATCCCAATAGCGAGTAGAAATTCCAGAATTACTAGTAGTCTTATAATGTCTTTGAATCCATCCACGATTATCTGCAAAACAATTATAAGGACTTCTGGTTCTATCAGTTGCTTCGAATTGACCGTTTGCAGCAGAATAGTTGCCCAAATATTTTGGAATCGCGTAATTATTTGCTGCAGTTTCAGCGTTTGTTGAAATGCCCCAAAGTGACATGTTTCTTACCTACAAAATTCTTTTTCTAGTAATATTTATAAAAAAAGGAGACCCTAATATTTGGTCTCCTTATTATCAACCCCGTTTAGTTCAGGGAGTAGGATCTACTGCACCTTTTTTCTTAAGATTTTGCTGAACTTGAAGAATAACGTATGAAACTAAACCATTTGCCTTTAATTTTGGAACTGCACCAAGGAACTCAGAAACAACTAAAAGAATAGTTGCTACTGCTGCCTCATTAGCAATAACCCAAGCCCAGAGAGCTGCGACTGACATAATTACCTCGTGTGAAGAGTATCCTGTATTATTTAGGAATTAATCGGATTCTCCAGGTCTTGCTCTATAGTCTGTTTTAGGTTGTTTATTCATTTGCCTTTGTTGTTCGGGAGTATGACCTAGTGGTTTTCTTTTTAGTTTTGCCTTTGGGGGGTCACCTGCAACTCTTTCTCTGCTACCATCAGAATTTACTCTCATATAATCCTCCAATACCTCACCTTCTGGTTCATAAGACATCTTAAGACCCATCGCCCTTAAATAATTTCTTCTAAGGTTATCCTTTGTCTTCGAAGAACGGGGGTCTTCCTCTTCACCATTCTTTTTTTTCTTATCATCAGAACCACAATCCATTTCTTCCTTTACTTTTTCTGGAAGACCTTTGTGCTTGGTTTTGGCAAATTTTTTGAGTTCTTTTCTTCCCATTTTTGCCATTTGTTTTACAGCGTCACTCGCATCAGGCATATTTCCATCAAGATATTCAATAGCCATAGCAGCAAGTTGTTGCTGATTTTGACTTACTGCTTTTTCTTGAAGAGAATGAACCTTTTTAAGAAACTTTGAGTACCCAGTTTCAGCAATCAATTCACCTTCAAGTTCATTATGTGCCACTATTCTAACTTTTTCATTTCCACCCTGAATAGGAGAAATAGTTACTTTATTCTTAACTTTTCCCTTTATATAATCAAGTGTTTGGGTGTTAGAATCTTCGGTTTCTGCTTCGTGAATGAACTCTTCTTTACGAGTTGCGATGGCATTACCAATCGCACCACGCCTCTTCATTAGATACTTATCAGACTTATCTTTATCCCCATCATTATCAACATCACCGTCTTCTTTACCTACGGGGTCTAATCCTTTACCTGCAGCAACTCTTGCGGTCTGAGAACCTTTCTTTCTCTCACCCTCATAAGGTTCGCCATATTCGGTCATCTCAACTGATTCAATATTTGGATTGGCACGAAGTTGATTGATTTTCTCACGGGTTGCCATTCTCACATAAGACCTTTTAGTATTCTTATCAGTAACTCTTACCTTATACTTTCTGTGCTCTGGACTGTCTAATTCTTCAAGATAAGTTAGAGAAATTGATTGCTGTTCTTGTTCCGTTCCTTCCACAAAAACTTTAAAAAGTGCTTTGGCAACATTATCAGATGCCGCATCCTTAAAAATAGGATTAAAGTCTTCTGCCTTCATACCACCACCTTCTTTACCGAATAGTTTTGCCTTGACCATCTTTCTTTCCTCACCTCCCATACTGCTATTTTGCATATATTGAGAAAATGCCTGAGGAAGTGGAATATCTTCTCTTCTTGCTCTATAACGAATATCATACACTGCCTGCTTTGCCTTTTTCTCTGGAGACTTTCCAGAACTTTCCTTTTTATCGTTCTTGTCAGTAGGACCAGAATCGGCAGCAGCAGGGGCAAATTTTCTTGCTGGCAGATCTTCGGCAATATGATTTTTCATATTAAGACTTTACTACTTTACTATTTTCTATACTTATTTATAAACTCCCTGATATTAGATACTTTATAACCACGATAGGGTTTTGCTCCGTATTGTAGATTTGTTTCGGGTGCCTCTGGTGTCATATCCGCAACATACTTGTAGAATCCAGAAGTTCCAACTAAAGTATTTGGTTTTCCGGGTTCTCTCATCTTTCTATCCATTTTAACTTCGGTATATTTTTTGGTTTCCATTACATCCTTAATCCAAGACTTAAACATCATATTAGATTCAGTTACACAAATCAGATAATTAGTTCCACGACGAATGATTCTTCCAACAAGTCCAGTATTCAGATTCTCAACCAGTTGACCGATTTGGAATATTTTTTCGGAAACATAATTCTCACGAAGAGTCTGGTAATCAAACTTAGGGGCAATTTCCCAGAGATTCCAGTTCTCATTAATACCCATAGATGCTCTTACAGAATCAAATAATTCTTGTGCCGATTTACGCTTCATATCTGGAGGAAGACCTTCTCTAAACTTACGAAAATCTCCTTCGGCAGCGGCAAGTCTCATTCTGGATGCAGACATTCCCTCAACACCTTTGGCATCAGGATCGCGGTCTCCGGCAGAAACTACTTCAATCGCATCAAAGGCATATAATTGACCATTATAGTTATTGGATAATTTCTCAAACTCCTTTACACGGTCGGAACCACCCACGATTCTAACATTAGTATATCCATCATTATGTGCCTTTTTAAGAACATCAAAAATAGTCTTATTTGCGGCATCATTCACAATTCTTTCACTATGAGCAGGAAACATCTGTCTCATATATGAAATCTTTGTATCAGGGTCCAGTGGATTCTTTTTCTTATCCTGACTTCTGGATGGATAGATTAGATAGTCTCCACCATCTGCCTGAGATGAAGCAGCAGCAACATCCATTAATTGCTGGTGCCCGACCGTAGGAGGATTAAAACGACCAAAAGCAATCGTAAGAGTTCCTTTGGTCTTAGGAACTGGTGGAGGAGTTTCTACAGGTTGTTGTGGTTCCTGTGCTACCGGTTGTTGCTCTGGAGCAGGTTCCGGTTGGGGTTCTGCTTGGGGTTGGGGTTGCTGTTGAGCATTTGGGTCATTATAACTCGGTGAAGGAACATCCTTTTCGTGTGGGGTTTGATTTGGGTCCTTTCCTACTCTCTGACGCTTATTATAAAACTTTAACTTTCCACCTTCGGTCTTGGCAACAAACTCATTAGTTCTTCTATCATACCAACCACCGTGCCCGTCACCCTGCAACCCAAGACGCTGAGCTTGGTCTGATGCAGAAGTTGCTTCTGATATGAACTGAAAGAAACTTTTCATTACTTACTTAATTTTTTCTTACGAATATTCGCCATTATTGCTTCTTTATTAGCAACAATATAGTTTAATCCATTTTTTCTAATCTTAATATATTTATTCTTTAATACTTCCGACTTATTTGATTTGATTTCCTTATCAAGAGTGAAGTAAAAATACTTGATAAAATCATTCATTACATCTTTAGGTAATGATTTTTTAGTGGTAAAAATATCAATAATATTATCAAGGAATGCTTGGAGGTCTTTCATATATTACACAAATTTCTGTATGCTTCTACCACCGATTGGTTGAATAATAACTCTGGCACCTCTTATACCGTGGTCACTTCGGTCTCCTTTATAAACGCCTAAAAATACAGGTTCATAACTTGCATTTATTCTATCACCATTATTTATTTTATGTCCAGTACAAGTTAATTCATAATATCTTCCTCTACTTTGAACATTTAAAACTCCCTGCATAGTAACATCTACATTATTTTCACCCTTTGGACCCCCAAATCCATTACCATAGACTGCCAATTTTTTAAGTGTTTCATCCTGTATTTTTCTTCCTACAGTTGTTGCTGGAGGCATACCGTTTGGAAACATTTCAAGTAAAGTATTAATAAATGCCTGAGTTTCTGGATGATTATTAATTGTTGGTTCCACTCTTGCAGACGTTCCAGACCACTGTTGAAATGCTTTAGGTCCAGAACCTGCCTTATGAGAAACGTGCCCAACATACCCAGATATTCCTCTAAAATGAAAATCGCATTTAGGTGTTCCCGGTGTACTTTCACAAAGTCCCACCTGGTAAGTTGTGGCACCAACTTTTAGTGGTATAAAATCTGTACCTAATTTGTCAAATATATCTTGTAATTGCTGATTTACTCTTATAATCTGAGCGTCTTCTTGGGCGGTTGTTGCCTGGGTTCTTCCAGAAAATTCAGAGTCTTTATATAATTCAGTTAATCTTACAGTTGAACCAGAAGAAGTTGGGAGAACTATGGATTGACCAGATTTAAACTTATTAAATTTAGTAATATCTGTTAATTCAGTTACGATAGTTTTACTTAGTTTTATTTTCTGACCATTAGATTCATTCAATACAAAATCTTTACCAGTTCTAATTCTGGTTAAAAAAATATTAAAGTTATTTCTTTTTCCCAAATCATTCACGGATAAGGTAGCCATAAGTATTTTATTTTTATTTAGTGCTCAAGACTCCCGAAGGGTCATTCACCAACTACAGCACCAATCTTTTCATCAAGGTCTAAAATCACGGCACGAATGTCAGAAATACGAGGAGGAACAGAAAGTTCATCATAGGTATAACCTTTTTGATTCTCAAAAAGAATTTGACGAACGGCAGCGGCAGTCCGAACATCCATCTTAACAGATACTGTTTTAGTCATCAAATGTCTCCATCTTCACGATTTTCACTATAATATACATCAAAGAATCCGTCCGGATAACGCTTCATCAGTTTATCAATATTGGTCTGAATTACTTCATCAAAAGAGACATCAAGAGCAATACACGCTTGTGCCACATACCACATCGTATCACCCAGTTCCTTAATCAAGTGAGTTCGGGTCTCATCATTCCAAGACTTACCTTGGAAAACCATTTTCTTTACAATCTCCAAGAATTCACCACCCTCGGCATTAATACCAACAGAGGCAGTCAGGAGACGCTCAATATTAGCACCTTTCTCATCCAACTGAACCATACGGTCAGAAAGAGCAAGGAAATCTTTGGATGCATCAGAAGTTACGGCATCTACGAAGTTCTGATACTTATTAAAATCAACTCGTTGTGTCATGAAAATTTAAATCCCTCAAATGATTTTTTTGGTTTATTTTCTTCATTATTATACTCCTCTTCTTTACCACTGTCAAGTATGTCATTTTGTGCCGATTGTTCCACATCATAAAGTCTCATCTTGGCACGGTCAATTCCAACAACGAAACGCTTAAAGATTGTTGGGTCATTATATCTGTTTTTAAGTTGCTTCACCATAATCTGCCCTAGACCTTCAAGTTCCTCTGTACTAATCAGAGCAAACATAAGGTCGGCAGTAGCAGGAAGACCGAACGATTCAGAAGTATCGGTCAATTCTACATCGGAAGAACCAAAACCGCTCCTAGTCGTCTGTGTCGCACTCATAATAGGAACATTAAACTCTACTGCCAAACCACGAAGTTCTTCGGCAATAGACTTAACCAAAGTATAAGAATTGATATTACTACCACTCTTAAATCGTGAAGATGAACAGATATTCAAATAGTCAATAAAGATAATATCAGGTCTAAATGATTTCTTCAGAGCAAGTTCATTCAGAAGTGCCTTGAAGTGCCCGGAGTGTGCCGAAGCAGTAGGATATTCTTTGATTACCAAAGAACCCCGAGTCTTCTTGGAAATACCATTTACTTTATTCTCAAATGCTGAGCGTGGTAAATCAATCAGTTGTTGAATTGGAACATTAAGAAGATTCGCATCAATTCTTTCGGCAATTCTTTCTTCTGCCATTTCAAGAGTGATGTAAAGAACATTTCTATTCTGTAGTAAGGCAGAACTGGCAACATGACACATAAAGAGAGATTTTCCCACACCCGTTCCGGCAAGAGCAATATTCAGAGTCTTATTAGGCAATCCACCTTTTGTTATTTTGTTGAAATATTCTAAGTCAAATTCAATCTTATCTTCTTTACGATGATAGAACTCATATCGTTCCTCATAATTCTGAAGATAATCGTGACCTATATTATTATCAAAAGATACTGCCAGAGCATCAGAAAGAATACTGGGAATAGCATCTCTACCTTTTTTATCATCCTTACCATCGGCAATATGAATGGATTCCATAAGTGCCAAGTAAATAGCACGGTCACGACACCACTTTTCTGTAGTATCAAGAATCCACTGCTTATCCACAGGACTGTTATTAAGTTTAGAAAGTAATTCTACAATTTCTTTATTTTCAGTTTCTGTTAAATCTCTACGATTATCAATCTCAATATTGAGTGCTTCTATTGTAATTGAAGAACCATACTTAACGATAAACTCAACAATTTCCTCAAAAACTATCTTTTCTACTCTTTGTTCGTAGTACTCTGGTTGAATAAATGGAATAACTTTTCTGGCATAATCTTCATTAAATACTAAGTTTCTAAGGATTGTAAGTTCAAGTCGTTCCATTATTTTAATTAAAGATTTCGTTTATGATGTGGAACATCGAATACAAAAGTAATTCTAATGTTGTTGCCAATATTAACTGCCTTATGGGGTAGTTTATTATTGAACCAAAAGAGTGTTCCCGGTTCAATAATAATAGTTTCATCCCCAACAGTATACTCGTATTTTCCCTGAATGGAAAGGTGATATCTATCCTTCGTAAGATAATAAGTTCCTTCATCAATATGAGAACCCACTATTTCACCTACAGGAAGTGCCAAGAATCCACAACGACGGAGTTTCTTAAAATACTTTCCCAAGTAATTAAGAATCTCCGTGTGTTTTTCATATGCCGGAGTTTTAATACATATTTCAGTATTCCCAACATATTGACCTTCGGTTTCAACTCCACCCATTATAAGTTGTAATACATCCACAGTAACAGTATATTCTGTGGGGTCTAGTTGTTCAGAGTCTTCAATATCTTTTTGAGAACCCCAGTCTTCGGGATATTGCTTAAGTTGTTCTAATATTTTAGAAACATTTACATTAGTTTTTATTATACGAATGTTTTTCATTTGCCATAACTAAACTCACCTTTAGCAATCACATCAAGTTTTTCCATTACTTCCGGTGTAAAATATTTTTCGGTATTTTTTAAGATTTCTTTGGCATAAAGTTTCTTACCATCAATCTCATAACGACCTGCTACATTCTTCCAGAGTCCACCAAGTTCACCAAGTTCAAGAAGACCGTAGTAACGATCAAGACCGCGATCATCATAATACAGACGGATTTCAACATCTTGATTCTCCTTACTTAAACGGGACTTTTGAGTCTTTGCCCTGATAATGTTTCCAATTACTTCCGTTCCATCTTTTTCCTTTGACTTAGAAAGATAGATAATTGTGGATGCGGCATATTGCAATCCAGAACCTCCAGACATTTGCTTACCACCATAAAGAGACATCGACTCATAGGTGTGATTTGTCACTAGCATAGGAATCTTTGCCTGACCCAGTTTGAGAGTCAGCATACGGAAGGCACCTTTGATAAGTTGTGCCTTAGTCATATCTCTTGTATCCTTCTCTGCCAAGGCATCATTAATTTCTTTATTAGTAGAAAGCATTCCCAGAGAATCTAATACAAAGATACAAGGGTTTCTTTCATCCTCTTTTTTCTTTAGGTAAATATCAACTGCCTTGAGTGTCTTGGTACGGAATTCTTCTACCGTAACTACATTGACAACCACCAGACGACTTGTGTCAACTCCCCTACTTTCCAAAAGGGATTTTGTGATTGCTGCTTCAGTATCAAAATACAGACAGTATCCAGTAGGATTATTATCAAGGAAATTTTTAACGACGGCAAGACTGAAGAAAGTTTTTCCAGTAGAAGTTTCACCAGCGATTGCAGTAATCTTATTCCCAGATACACCACCAAATATACTGCCGGATACAAGAGCATTAAAAATGTACGAACCCGTATCCACATAAGTTTCAGTTTCATCAATATCCGAAGCTAGTTGAGTGTATTCTCCACCAATCTCCTTCACTATATCTTTCAAAAAATCCACAATTCATTCCTCCTTTTGTTTTTGTTTATTGAGATAATTCATTTTATAGCACCAGAGTTTTTGGTAAAGAGCAGTATCTCCACCAATCCTCATAGCACTAATAATAGTATTCAGTTCTTTTTCGTTAATAGGTAAATTCATCAGGTAAAAAATGAATCAAGATTTGTTGTATGTTCGGTTTTCCACCCAATAGAATCCAAAATAGACTTGAGTGGGTCCAAGAAACTCTTCTCAAATTGTAATTCATAATCAATATATTTGTCAAGTCCCAATTCTTTTGGAAATTCGGAGATAAAGGAAATGACATTCTCCTGTATAATATTGGGTTTTTTTAAGAAAATATACTTAACTTTCTCACCATTATTAATAAGTGAATATTTGTTAGTAAGTTTTTTTTCTTTTATGTGATGATTAAACAAAAGAGACCCACGAACGTGAATTGGAGTTCCCTTACTATAGATTCCAGAGTTAGAACTATACTTACGAATATCAGATGCTGTTCTGGGAAAAGCAATTTGCTCCGGTGGAAGAGATTTAAATTCTTGGAGACACTTATCAATAAATCTAATCACCTCATCTTCGGTTCCGCTCATCATAATCTTAAGACCATCCTTAATCATCTTGCGACAAGGTGCCGGAGTTGAAGACTTGACTGCCTCAATACCCATCATCTTCAATTTAGGTTCAGAATATCTAACTCCTTCACTATCCCAGACATTGAGAATATAACGCTTCTTCGCAGTCCAAATTCCACGGTCGGCAATATTCTCCCGCTTCATCTGCATTTTCTGATCATAGGCATTCATATACTCCGCCAGTTCTTGGTAGCAACCTTCAATATACTTTTCAAGTTCCACCTTACAGATCTTATCAAGGAACGAAACAACGCCTTCAGTAGTTTTCTCTCTTCCCTCGTATACAGTTTCAACCAAAGGACCCATATTAAGATAGATGGAGTCAGTATCAGAAGCAATAACATAATCAAAGTCCTTAGTTTTAAGAAGTTTATTGAAATATGTATTCATCTTATTTTCAATCCAACGAATAGCAACTTGCCCCGAAAGAGTAATTGCTTCGGCATTTGCTAGTTTAAAGTACCTAAACCATTCATTCCCGACACTTCCATAGGCAGAATTGAGAGCAATCTTTTTTGCCATTTGGATATTGTTACATCTAGAAATTTCCTTCTCCAATTCTTTTGTTTTTTTCTTCTCATATTGTTTTTTTGCCTCAATCATTTTTTCCTTAAAAATGACACGATCATTATACATTTTCTCCATTAGTTCTGGAAGAAAACCACGAATGTCCTTACGATACATAGCACCGTTAGGACAGACCGCATAGTCCTTATACATTTCAAAGGTAAGTTGTTGATTAAGAATCTTATCTACAGTTACGGTAGGATGTCTTTCATCAACAAGAGTTTCTGGACTCACATTAAATTGCATAATTAAATGTGGATATAGACTATTTAAGTCAAAATTTACAACCCAATCATAAATTCCAGGAACAGGTTCTTTTACATAAGCACCAGCATACTTAGAATCCTTATCAGTTTTTTCTTTTGGGGGGATAACAATATCCCTCTTCTTCAAATAGTTGTAGATAATAGTATCCCACATACGAACTTGTGAAAATACATCCTCATAATTTACCTTTCCATCATATGCCATCGTAAGGGCAAGTTCAATCAGTTTCATCTTGTCTTCCAAACGGTCAACAAGTTCTACGTCGATAATGTTATACTCTACGAATTTCTGCCAACCCTTAGTATAGAAGTCTTTGAATGTATCAAACTCGGAGTGGTCAAGTTTTTTTTGCCCAAGTTCCACACTCACAATATGATCTAGGCGATAAGATTCCTGTGCTTTATATGTAAATTTTTTATAAAGTTTGATATAATCAAGTTGACTAATACCTCCAATATCATAGGAAATATGCTTTCTTCCAGAGATATAAGTTTCATCCTCAGTTACAAGTCCCCAAGGTGACATTCTCTTCATCAGTTTTTCGCCCAAAATTCTTTCTAGACGACGAACTAGATATGGAATATCATAAAGTTCACTATTCCAACCAGTAATAACTTCTGGAGTATTTTCCTCAATCATCCACCAGTGGATAAAATCATTTAAAAGACTATGCTCATCAGAAAATGCTCGGTAAGAAACATTAGTTTGTTTATTGTCAAATGGACCCAACCCCCAAGTACGAATCTGTTTGGTATTATAGTCTTGAAGTGTAATAAGCAGCACTTCTTCTGCAGCATTTTCTACATCTGGAAATCCATTTTCCGATGCAACCTCAATATCAATTGTTGTTAGTTTAATTTTACTAATATCAAACTTAATTTCATTTTCTGGATATTTATCGGAAATGTATTGATAAATGTACTTCTCATTTCCATAGATTTTAAAATTTTCTACCCCATTATACGTTTTAAAAAACTCTCTACAATCTCTCACAGAACCAGGTTGAACTGCTTCAACATATTCACCATTCAGTGTTTTATATTTGGTTGGTTTTTTAGACGGAACAAAAAGAGTTGGAGAAAACTTCTCACGGGTCATAAAATGTCTACCATTTTCATAACCACGAACCAAGAAGTGGTCCCCAACCATTTGTACGTTTGTATAAAAATTCATCAGGTAGTTAGTTCAAGATACTTTGTAACAATTTCCGGAGTAGGTTCTGCGATTGTAAGAATACTATCAGAATGAATCATTAGTTCAGTCTGATTAGTAACTTCTGGCCAGGGTCTCATATCATCTATACTCAAAAACTGATATGGATTGATTAGTTTACAATCAGGTTCTCCAAGTTCAGAACCAACTTCAATAATCTCAGTAATTAATACCGTATCAACCTTCAATAGAAGACACTTCACATTCCGTTCCATTTACCTTTTCCTCATACATTTTTTTAATATCTTTAACTGGTTCAACAATTGTTACAACCCAATCGGGACGAACTGGAATCTCATTATCACTTGTAAAGAGAATCCAAGAAGAAAATGTTACACTTACAGTACCATCTTCGGATCCTATTGGTTCTTCCGTCAAGAAAATTGAATTACTGACCTGCATTTTATGTGGATTTGTGAATAAGTACCCACACACTTTATCTTCAGAAATCAATTCCTTAATATCGGCAATTACTGATTCTCCAGATTTTAATAGAGCAATTTTTACAGACATTTTTAGTTTTCCTCTCAATTCATTATAGCATAAAAAAGGGAGGTGTCAACTGGTTTTTGCCAGTTACCTCCCTGCGGCAACGATATTTTTGGGGCAGCCTCAAGTATTTATAGGTACTCTTTTCTGCTGTGGTGTTCTGGAACAATCTTACCTAGTCGAATGGTAAGTAGTCCGTCCTCAAAGGTGACTTCTCGGACTTCGGTGTCGTCTGATAGTGTCCATGCTCTTTTGAAACTTCGTTGAGCCAGACCCTTGTGGACAAACGTCCTATCCGATTCAGTATCTGATTTTTGCCCTTCGACAAAAAGTTTTCCATACTCTGTGAAGACATTTACTTCTCCTCTCTTAAATCCTGCAAGTGCAATCTCTAAATGAGACTCTACATTATTTACCTGAATTAGATTGTAGGGTGGATAGTTATTTGTAGTTTCGTGAAGATTGAATAGACGATCAAAATATTCGTCCATTCCAATACTATTGCGAGTAATCCTATCCATTAGAGCAGGAAGATCCGCAGCAGTATATCTCGTAAGATTAGTCATTATGGTAGCTCCTTTTTAAAGCGAGTTTGTGTTTTGTGGACCCCGAAGGCGTCCTTACTATTATATATGAGTTCATAATAAAAAAGGGAGTGTTGAACTCCCTACTTTATTATTCGGTTTCTTCAACCTTTTTCTTCTTAGAACCAATATTATACTTAGTCTCTAGAATCCAGTCACCTTTTTCCTTATGCGGGAGAACTTTAATTTGATTTAGAGGGGCAATATCCTGAACCTTGCTCACATCAACTACTTCAACCAATCCCCAATCAGCAATTAACTGAACGATACGATTACGACGCTGAATATCATTTACAGTTAAGTTTGCGTGTTTGCCATCCAGAGCAAAAAGTTCTTTAAAGTGTGTAATAAAATAACGACCTTGCTTATGAAGAATGTGACAACTCTGATAAAGTTTCTTCTCTTTTCTTGAGGCAACTCCAATACGAGTCAAAGTTTCACGAACTTTTAAGAAATCATCTGGTTCATTCAGAATGACTTCTATCATCATATCAGGCGACCATTGTACAGTGGGTTCTTGAACGACACTCATTTTGTTCCTCCAGTTTCAAATTTCGATTTAATAAATGTTAGTTGTTCTTTTGTTAGAATCCTCAAAGCCTGCTGTGCCTTTTCATTACTATAACCATAATAACGCTTGACAATATCAAGATCTTTGATTTTATCTTTACGAATCCAAGGAGAATATCTCCTCTTAACTCTCAGAATATTTATAAGAAAGTCATATTGCATTTTTTTAGGAAGAAAATGATACTGATTCAATTCATTAACAAACATAATACAATCAATTTCTCCGGAAAGACACCGATTGATAATATATGGTGCATACCCCTTCTCAGTTGAAGGGTCTTCGTCAATCAGGTTCTTCTTTGTTTGATTGATCGAGTTCAACCAGTCCTTCAATTCAGTCACCAATCAATCCCTCACTTTTTAATCTATTGTAATTATAACATCCATCAAAATTAAATTGGATTTTGGGAGTTTTTGTGTAATTAAATAATAGCAGTTCTTTACGTTGTTTTTGATCTCTCATATATTCACCTACTGAACGCATCGTATAAGTTAAATCAAACTCAGCGGCAGTCCAGTTCGTAAATCTATCTTTTACAAGTTGATCTGAATTATAACTCACTAATTGATCCATATTATTAGAATCGCAATCAGCAGCAAACTTATCGTGATCAAATCCTTTGTGCATTGATCCCTTACGCCCATAGAGATTATCCTTAATGTCATAAGGAGGATCGAGATACATAAAAGCACCTTTGTTTCCATCCATTAGATAATCATAGGAATAATTAGTTATACGCCAATTTGCAATCAGTTTAGAATACTCCGAAAGTTTTTCAATACCTCTCAGTGAAAAATTGCTATTCGATGCTTGTGGAGAAAAAGAAGAACTTTCGGTAAGACCACTAAAGGAGCACTTATTGACGATATAAAATCTGACTGCTCGCTCAAAATCTCCAGTCTTAGGATCATTTAGGATAGTTTTAGAGATGTCAAACAACCCCCTTGCAGAATCAGGATCAGGGCAGGCACTCTTAAAATGTAAGAGATGGTCCTTAAGTTCCGTTCCAAACATCTGGAGTTGCTGCCAGAAGATTACAAGCGGAGAATAAAGGTCATTCACCCAAATCTTGAGGTCTGGATATTTTTTAGTAATATGAATTGCCACAGAACCACCGCCAAGAAATGGTTCTCGGAACTCATCATAATTACGAAGATCTGGGAAATAAGGGTCCATCTTGGTACAAGCACGGGACTTGCCGCCAGGATACCGCAAAGGGGTTTTAAGAGATTTCTGTGTTTTCATAATCAGATTTGTGATACTTCAAGTATTCCCAAAAGGTAAGTTTCATTTCTTTATGCGTCATACCACAGTGCTTTGCTGCAGCAGGAAGAGTCATTTTAGCACGAAAGAGTGCTTCATTTGCCTCTTTCACATTCTCTGGAGTTGTTTTAACAGGTTCTTCTTTAAGATTCTTATATGAGATTTTATACTGGTTCACTTGAAATTGCACTCCACCATTATTTCAGTCAAGCAAGCAAGAAGATTTATCTCTTGGTCCGCAACAAATGCCGATTGATATTGATACTTTGCCACAACTAATACTGCGGCAGCAATAGAAGGTCCATCAAGAACATCGTACAAGGAGTCATAGATACGACGCAAAATGATATTGGTGTCATTATCCAAATTGGAAACAACCCACTTACGAACTTCGGAAAAGTTCTTTTCTTTCAGATACTTGTTTAGTTCATTTACGGAGATGTCCGAAAAGGATGCCAAAATACCCGAATCAATTTCACCACTAACAGAATATCTTTGACATTCGTTGGTGACCCGTCTGAAGTCTGGGAAGTGTTTGTTTATTAGTTCCGCAAGGACCTTCGGATCATATCTGACGCTCTCCTTATCCAGGATGTTTTGTAGACGCTTGAAGAAGGATCCTGCCAACTTAGTCTTTTCTTTTCCTTTGATTGTGAAGTCAATGACGGCACATCGGGAGTGAAGAGGTTCAATGATTTTGTTTTTGTAGTTGCAGGTGAAGATGAATCGACAATTACCAGCAAATTCCTCAATAAACGCCCGTAAGAGGAGTTGAACATCGTTACTTGTGTTATCTGCCTCATCAATAAGGACGACTTTGTGTTTAGCATCTGACGAAAGTGAGACGGTCGAAGCGAAGTTTTTCGCATTGTTTCGGACAGTATCGAGGAATCTACCTTCGTCGGATCCATTGATGACATAACAATCTACCCCCAATTCATTACATAGTGCCTTTGCCACAGTGGTTTTTCCCACACCAGCAGGACCACAAAGAAGCAAGTTAGGCAGTTCGCCACTATTTAGAAAATCTTGAAACGACTTTTTAGTCTGTTCGGGAAGAATACATTCTTCAATTGTTTTTGGGCGGTATCGTTCGCACCATAAGAAATCACTCATAATCAATCAAATCCATTCAGGTTTTCTTTGTGGCATACGAAGATAATTAGATGCAACCCAAGGTTTGGATGCAATATACATCTTGTAAGCAGTAAAAGTGTCAATGCTTGTGTCAAATTTATATTCATCGGGCATAGCACGGGCAAATGGTGTTACATTAGTAATCTTCCCCTTAGGAAACAAATAGTAGGCATCTACAAGAGTATTGTAGCACGAATGGGTCTTACCATACCGCAACGTATATTCATCACACAGATTCATACCCCACTTAATTAGCCAGTAGGCATTATCAATAGTCTTTGCTGCCCATTGAGTACAGGGATGATTACGGAAAGCACCTTTCTCCGTTGCATATGGAGTTCCATCTTTTTTAGGAAGAGTTCCATAATCGTGTCCCCACTTTGTTGATGCTACAATAGAGAGCATTTGACAGCATTCAAGCGGCATTTTAACTATGTGTTTGTCCGGAAGACAAATTGCAGACTCTGCCGGAAATTCAGAAGTAACAAAAATATTCATCAGAAACAATATTTCTTAAGATGGTAAAGAACTTCTTCTGGTTTATCTTCTAGATAATATGCCTCTGTTTCATAAATGGCATATGAACCAGTTGCCTTTACTGACCGCATAACATCATTTAGTTTATACTGGTTCAGAGAAGCAGATATTCCCAGTTTACCACCCTTACACGCCTGTGCAACGTGAACTGCTTCGTGATACACAGTTTCATTTACATAATGCTTTACTGGACTAATTGTGTTTTTGATATTATCTAAACAAATTATAAAGTCGGGAGACTTTAGAAGTCCAAATAACTGCTTGTCTCTACAGACTGGAGCATTTTCTCTAACATTATAATTCTTTAGCATAATTTTGCTAATTATTTCCTGACCAGCAGGAGTCAAATAGAGTAGAAATTCCATAATAAAGAAGAAAGAATCAATTAAAAGTGCTGTCTGGTTCCAGAGCAATCCAGTAAGAAAGATTGTGCTTCGTGTTGGTAAATTGTGACAGAAGTTTCCGTGACACAACCACATTATAGGCACCAGAAACAATCTTACTGATGTTCTCAACCTTGAAGTTGAAAGTAAATTGTTCGTCAGTTTCACCCACAACGATAGAGTATTCGTTAGAAGTATCATTCTTCTTATCACGAACCACCAGACGAATCACACCGGCATCACCAATTGCCGAAATATCAGGCAACTGATAAACTCCTGCTGCTTTCACCAGTTTCTCCAGAGAACCAGTTTCCAACTGAAAACACACATCTTCGGAAGGAAGTTTGATTTCTTTTTCTGGAGGAGAAATGATTACGTTAGGGTCGGCATAGAAATACTTGACCCTACGCTTACCTTCACGAATGGTAATATAAGAATCTTCGGTAAAATCAAGGTCTGGGTCCTGATGAAGACTCAAACCATTCAGGAACTGATTCAGGTCATAAACCGCAAATTCACGAGGGAAATCTTCGGTAATTTCTGCCTCTGCCAAAATGTTCTTGGCAATAGAAATTGTGCGAAGTTTATTACCCTGCTTTACGAGAATAGACTGATTGATACCGGCAAAGTTCTTGAGAAGAGTCAGAGTATTGTCAGAGAGTTTCATAGTGTTTTCTTTCAGTTTCATAATAATCAGCGATTGAATTCGGAGAGTCCATTATCTTTACGAGTATAATGCCCGTCAAAGTGGAGAAGTAGCATAGCATAGTGAATGACTTTCATCAAGTCACGCTTATTGCGACCATCCTTGTCCCCATAACGAGAACCATACTTCAGGATGTTTGCCTGACAGAAACCTGCTGCCAGTTTTTTTGCTGCCATCAGGTCAATAGTCTGAATATCGGCATAACCATCACTATCACCACAGTAATGACCGTGATAGGTAGTAGTCACATATTCTTCAACATCTTTAAGGATTTTATCTTCGTTGTATTTCCAAAGATGATTTGTTTTATCAGTCATAGTAACAGGAGTTTTTGTAACATTAAGTATGCCAGTCTCACCATTCATAGTGAGATTGAATTTATTGATAAGATTTTGTTCGTCTTCAGGTCCAAACATAAGGGGAGAAGTCATAATTAACCTCCCCCAATTATATCAGAAGGGAAGGTTAATGTCAATCTCCCTACCACCCTCAATAGTCAGTTCAAGAGTTTCGGAAGGCATTACAAAATCGGCATCAATCTTATCGTACAGTTCCAAGAAGGCAGTTTTGGTTTCATCATCAAAACGATTGATACAAACCTGAATTGCTTTTGCCTTATCACCAAAGATGCTGTAGGCACGGACGATATGAACCAGTCGGCGGGTAGAGATAATTTCTTCAATACCACCATCATAGAATGTCTTACGGATTACGTCACCCCAATCTGCCAACCGCTTACAAAAATCATCAATCTCGGTAAGACCCAGAGATGCTGCGATTCCCTGAAGGATGCGAATCTCAGTAGCAGCAGCAGGATATGGTTGCTCAAAGGTCACGCAGAACCGCTCTAGGAACGCTTCGTTGAGCACGTTGGTGCCGATGAACCTACCGTCCTCAGAACCCTTTCCCTTGGTGTTTGCGGTGGCAATCACGTTGAATCCGGGAGCAGGTTTGACGAACCGTCCGATTTTTTTCAGGAACACACCCTTACCTTCAAGAATGGATTGAAGGCACAGGATTTTATTGGAAGCAAGGTCAACCTCATCCAGAAGCAATACGGCACCACGCTCAAGTGCCTCAATCACAGGACCGTTGTGCCAAGCAGTTTCACCATTCACGAGACGGAAACCACCAATCAAATCATCCTCATCGGTTTCAATAGTGATATTCACACGGATAAGTTCCCGCTTTAGTTGAGCACACGCTTGCTCCACACTGAACGTTTTACCATTACCCGAAAGACCCGTAATGAACGTAGGATAAAAAAGACGGGACTGAAGAATTTTTTTAACATCAGCAAAACTACCAAACTTGACGAAGGTATCATCTTTATCGGGAATAAGGTTTTGCTGATGCTCAGGAAGAACCGCAACATTTTGGAAAGAACGCTCAATCTCTTCTACACGCTCTTGAGTCACTTCAAGGTTCCATTTGCCACGGGAAGTTTTGTATTGTGAGAGTTTATTGCTTACGGTTTGATAGTTGAGCGAACGAGAGGCACAGAAACCCTTGAGGTCGCCAGAAGTAATTTCAGTACCATAAAGTTCTTTGATTGCTTCAATCAGTTGGGCGTCATTCACGGCAGTTTTGCGAGGCATAATCTAGTTAGGTGGTTTTGTTTAACTGAAGTAATTATACAATAAAAAAGGGGGTCGTGGGACCCCCTATGGACGGTTTTAAGATTGGACCTGCTGGTTTCGTAGTTTATCTATGTACTCAAGACTCGCACAATGACCCCTATAACCAGGATAATATTCATTTACCATAGCAGGAATACCCATAGCAGTAATCGCACTGTCACACTTCACCCAAACTTCTTTGGTGTCGTGATTTACAACGTGTTCTAATCTCAATTTAGTTTTCATAAGTAAATGTTTTGTTTTTGACTTTTGTATCAAACTCACCAGTTCTTCCTGGTTTCATTTTTCCGACTCCAACATTCTTACCTTTACCAGGCCAAGATGTTTTGGATGTTCCTTTGAGTGATGCTTCACCCCCACCTTTACGTTGAATCAATACGGAATCTTGGTCGTCTTTAGATGAACCTTCAGGAGCATTACGCTTTTGTTTGAGTCCTCTTTCAGTTCCAAGTTTCTCTATGGTTTTCTTAAACCTCTTCTTACCCATTTTACCAGAAGAAACTACGTGAGATTTTTCACCCACTTTTTTCTCATCTGGAGTTCCTGGGTTTTCCGTATATCTTCCAGATACTTTTGTTGGACCCGGAAGACCGGCACCTCTAATTCTTCTTTCAGTTCTTGCAGACCTTTCCTTATTTTCTGATTTTGATTTGTCACCCCTCTGCCCAGAAAGAATTGCCATCCCACCCTTTTCGGACTTACTCATTACACGAGTAAGAGAAGTCTCTTGAATAGAATAGCATTCTACCATAAATTCCTGAAAGGTCTTCATTTTTATAAGCACTTTTTGAGTATTTAGTTAAGCAACTAATTGAATAAATTCACCAAGAATCTTTTTGTTCATTTTTTTAGAACTCAAAGACTTGACAAATGCGGTTCTAATTTGTGCCTTTGAGGCATCTTCGGCAACCTTGAACTCACTATCACTATTGAGAGCAGAGGAAGAAATACCAAAGTAAGTATGATATCCGGAAGAGGTAATGGCAAAACTACGTTCTTTCCTCCAACGGGACATCACTTTATCGTAAGTGCCGTCAGTATAACCAGTATAATTCCGAATAAAATGCCCGGCATCACGACTATCAAGAATACGCATTCCAATAAAATTCACGCTGGGAAACTTATCACGAAGATTTCGGAGAAGAAGGTCCGTAAAAGACGTATTATTATTCCAGTTTTTTTCAGAAAACTTATATACATTTCCAGTCTTACGGTCACGAAGATAAGAATTATCTTGAATATAATTACATCCCAAATAAGACTCTCCATTATCCCAAGTACGTTTAACTTCCCGATAATACTTCAGAGGAGCTGCTTCACCATCAGTCAGAATTACACACTGGACTTTCTGAAGTTTATGTTCTTTCTGAAAATATGGAAGAATCTGATGTAAGGCAACAAGTGACTCATTCAGTGGAGTTCCAGAAAGAGTTAGTTTATGGGGGGATTGATACTTACAACCCCCACAACCAGTGCGATCATATTGTTTGGCAACCCGGTAGATATTCTTGAGTTGAGTATCAAGAACCGAACTTTTTACCTTGCTGGTAAAGAGATTCAGAAGACCAAATGTATAATCAACCACTAGTTCATTTTCTTTACGAACTGTATGTTCTTGAGGAGTACTAGTCACTTTACCATCGGCATCATATGAAGACCTATAGTTCCAATCATTTGTAAAGGCATAAACCTCAAAAGGAATATTAACCTTATTACAGAACCAAATAAGATTATAAAGTTGCTTGACCGTATCCATAAGAACATTACTCATAGACCCAGACCAATCAAGAATAAAAACCAGACCGTGATTTTTACCGGTGGCAAATGTGGTTACTTTCTTAAACAAATCCTCCTGATACTTATAGGTATGAAGTTTCGTACAGTCCAGAACACCAGTCTTAGAAACTGATGCTCTGGCATAAGAGTCTGCTGCCTTACGACACTCAAACTCTTTCACCAGATAATTGACTTCCTTTTGTGCCGAACGCTTAAAAGATACATACTCGGCATCCACTGTGGTAAAGATTTCACTATCTTCGTGAATAAAGAGTTGCTTCTCCCAATTATCTTTACAAGTATTGTGAATAATTTGATTAGAAATAATCACCGAATCCAGATTCAATTTAGGAACTTCAATATAATTAGTTTCCTGAATGTTGTTATTCACCAGTTCCTTAAGGTTTTCCTCAAGAGAACTCATAGTCTTCACATCTGGTTCGGCGTGTTGTCCACCAGTTTGTTGGGTATTCTGGTCATCAAACTTTTCGCCTTGAGTTTGTTGCTCAGACTCAGAAGTCTGTTGCTTATCACTCTCACCTTCACCATCCTCTTCGGGAGAAAGTTCTTGCTGTTCTTCGGGTTGCTCTCCGGCACCAGAACCAGAAGACTTTTCGTGATTATCAATACTCGGAAGTTTTGTTTGTTCTTCTTGCTTTTGCTTACAGTAATCATAAAGAACCTTGGCAGCATCCAGAGTTTCATCAAAGGTTTCTGCCTTGCCAATCATATCAACAATTTCTTGCTCCCTATTGGTAAATTCAAGAGTCAAGAAATTACCAACCTTGAAGTAAAGGTTCGCACGGTCGGCAAGATTGTGTGTTGAAAGGTCATCATCACCAATCTGAAAGAAATCTTCTTCCTGAAGTTCCCGATAGGCACCATAGAAGGTCTTTGCCAATCCGGCATAACGGCGTTTGATGAGTTTCTCCACACGAGCATCCTCACAGACATTCACAAACTGTTGAGGAACCCTAACCTGCTCCGTCCAGTCTTCATCAGGTGTATAAAGTGAATGGGATACCTCATGGGCAACCAACATATCATAGACACAATTACTTGCCTTCTGCCACATAGGAAGCGTCAGGACCCGCGTATGAACATTAAAGCAGGCAGTCTCAACCTTCTTGTGTTCCACAATCAGGTCTTCCGTTGCCAGAAGACGGGCAAGCATACCTTTTACTTCAAAATTTACGGTCATTAGGAGTTCGTTTGTCTTATGAACCTATTATACAAAAAAAGAGGGTCGTGAAACCCTCTGGTGTGCCAGTTTTGAAAGTGGTTTATTTTCCTATGGGTCCCATTGGTTGTGTACTTTGACCTCTCCTTCTCATTTCAGTATCAGAAATAAAAGATCCCTTAGTTGGAACATTTTTTGTCGAAAAGGGACCAGACTGCTTAACAACAACATTTCCGGGAACACCTTTTTGTTTTGCTCTTACTTCCGCAGCTTGTTGTCCCGTAGCAAACTTTACAGCATTTCCAATTGCTCTGCTTGCTCTAGATAACGGATCTTGAGATGGACCCGTATAGTCTGGGTCTACTGCCTCAACAATACTACCAATCCACTCTTCACTCATATTTGCCATAATAGCAAGTGCTGCTTCATTTGTATCGGCATAACCTTCGGCAACTAGGTGCTCAAGAATGGTGTCAAAGAGGTCAACTTCTTCTTTATTCATTCTTTTCCTTCTTTTAGCGGCAGCAGTCTTCATACTTGCTTCCTTTTCGCCAGCTCTCACAGAAGCTCTCATATTTTCAGGAGTGCGGTCTTTCATTTCCGTATCATTTGCGGCACCAGTAGCAGCAATACGTTTATTTACAGCTCTACCTACAAGTTCATCAGAAACTTCATCAAGTTGCTGATTTTCACAAACTTCCAGATATGCTTCCCAAAGATTTCTAACTTCTTGTTCTCTCATTTTTCCAAAACTTTCTAATTATTTATAAAAAAAACACTCCGAAGAGTGCTTTTTCTTAAAGGCTTTGAGTCGTGCCTTTGCCTGTCGGAGTGCCTGCGGTTTGAGTTTCCGCTTCTGCTCCTTGCGTGAGTGGTGATGCCTGTTAGGTACTTGCATTTTCCTTTTGCTTATGTTTCTACTTTATACGAGAATCCTGCCTTCTTATCAAACCTTGTGACACTTTGGAATTTGTCCTCAAGTCCGGTCTTATGAGAAATCACGAATATATTAGCATCCTTTATGACATAACGAATAATCTTAAGAAACTCATCGGTTCCAAATCCATCAAGGGATGAGTCGAAAACTTCATCCATTATCAAAAGATTTGTATTTACAGAGTTCTTAAGTCTTGCGACTTCTCTCCAAGTAAATAGCAAACTCAAATCAACTCTCATTTTCTCACCCTCACTAAAAGAAGCATAAGAAAAGTTCTCATGAATGGGTGACTTGATGCTCTCATTAAACTCTTCATCAAGATGGAAATTGATATAAAAATCCATCATCTGTAAGTAACGATTCACCTGCTGATTTATGAACGGGAGATACTTTTTAATAATCTTCGTTTTTACACCATCATCCTTGAGTAAGGAATAGGCAAAATCATAATGAACGATTTCTTCTTTTTTATCCGAAAGGTCATCAAATGTTTTTTGAAGATTATCTCTAAACTCTTCTAACTTCTCATTTTCAGTATTTCTGTTTTTAAGTTGTTCGGTAATAGTTTGAACTTCAGATTCAAGGTTTCGGATTTGTCTCTGACTGAGTGAAATCCGAGTATTGTTTTGAGAAATCTCATGGTTGAGTTTCGTAATCTCCTGTGATAGTGCTAGAAATTGACGCTCTCGTTCTTGTTCAAACTTCATAGTCTCCTCAAGTTCCTGAAAACCTTTCTGGAGTTCCTTTGCTTTATTTTGAGCATCTGCAATTCTATCTAGGCGAAATCTTTCATCAATACCTTGAGTACAAGTAGGGCATACCGTATTTTCACTAAAAAACTTATGCTCTTTAGTAATCGTAGATACTTTTTGAGAGATTTTACCCTTAAGATTATTGAGTTTCCCTAACTTCTCTGCGGCACCAATAACCTCCTCTTGTTCTTTTGTGTATTTGAAAATGTCTTCTTCAGTCTTGGCATTCTCGGTCATATAAGTACCGACTTCAGTATCTAAATCGGAAATTTTCCGTTTATTGGCATTTATATTAGCATTGCCACGATTCTCAAGTTCCTCAATAAAACTCTTCTGCATTTCAACCTTGTCCTTAAGGTTTTGCTTCTTCAACTCAAGAGATTTTATTTCTTCCTTTTTAGTACGAATCTTTTCTTTGATGATAGTGTTCATCGTAGAGAATATCCGAATATCCAATAAGTCCTCAATCACCTCACGACGATTGGCAGTCGTAAGTTGCATAAAAGGCACAAAGGTACTGGAACCCAAAATTACAATCTGAGTGAAAGATTTATAATTTACCTTTAGAATATTTTCTTCTAGTAATTTTTGATTAATGCGGTCATCAGATTCCTTATGAAGTTGTTTTCCATTTACTTCAATATCAAAGACATTTGGTTTGATTCCACGACGAACCAAATAATCACGACTATTGACAGAAAACTCAATCTCAACTAAACAATCCTTTTCGTTTGTTTGATTGATTAATTGATTTTTATTGATTTTCCTAAAACTTTTATTGAATAAAACAAAAGTAAGAGCATCCAGTACAGTTGATTTCCCTGCACCATTTGCTCCAATAATTAAGTTTGTATTATTCTTTTGGAAATCAATCTCCGTAAAATGCTGTCCGGTAGAAAGAAAGTTCTTCCATTTAATTTTTTTGAAGGTTATCATTTTTAGGAGGAATTACAATATCATCAGTAGTAATTACGGCATACTTGTAGTTGTTATGCTTACAAGTCTTTATGGCAAGTTCATCATCAACTTCCACAATTTCCATTTCTTTTTCGTAGTCTTCATCATACTCAAGCATCATAGCATACCGAGTGGCATCATCCTCTTCTTCAAATAAAAATAAAACCTTTTCTCCATATTGGTCTTGAACGGCATATGCACCATCATCTTTACGACCCTTAAGAGTTAGAAGAAACATTTTACTCCACTTCGCAAGCTTGTTTATAGAGGTCTTGGAATATACTCTTGATAGTACTCTTATCAAAGTCATATTCGGATTCATCAATATAACGATTCAGAATTGAAATAGTATTCTCTTCCTCATCAATTACAAAGTTTTCATTTTCCTGAATCTCAAAGTTTTCAACAATCTTCAGGTCTTGAATACCAATCTTATAGAGTTTGTCAATAAACTTTTCAAAATCTTTTTGCTTGGTTTTCTTACGGACGATTACTTTGACAATCTTATTAGAATACTCGGAGGCATCAAAAGTCTGATGTGGAGTATCTTCATAATAAATGTTATAGAATAATTTATAAGGATTGTTGATTGGAGTATGCTCTAGAGTTTCGGTATCAAAGATATGAAATCCACGAGTATCATTTACATCCGTCCAGTACATTTCATAAGGATTACCGAGATAGAACACAGTTCCATTATCAGAACGAGTGTGGTAATGACCAGAAAATACCTTTTTGAAGTTTGAAAAAAGATTTGCTTCCAGTCCATGCTCCTCCATTACAAGATGTTTATTAACCCGAAACCCTTTGAGTTCAAGGTGCCCCATCGCAATCTTTGCCTTTGACTTCTGAATAACTTTTAGAGTTTCATCATAGTTTTCACTACAAATCCAAGGAATAAAAGTCATATCAATTCCACAAACCTTTGTATTCGTTGGGGAACTATAAGTCTTTATGTTTGAGTAATCTTTTAGGAGTAGTTCTGGAGCATTAATTTCAGTAGAATTACGAAGAAAAATATCGTGATTACCCACAATCATATGGACTTGGTACTTTCTAAGAGGTTCTAATACTACTTTTTTAGTCCAATCAAGACCCCAGAAATCGATACTTTTACGATTATCAAAGGCATCACCCATATGAATTACAGTCTCTACCCCGTGTTCTTCTAGAGCAGGGAAGAAAACATTATCGTAAAACAATTGAAAATAGTCGTGAAGATTTCTTGAAGCTTTGCGGGCGCTCCAGTGGGTGTCTGTTAAAATTGCAACTTTCATAATTTTATTCCAAATAATACCAATCGGTATATTGTTCTAATCTACATCTGCGACGAATATTGACTGGATTTATGCCGACGACTTTACTTGCTTCAACGGCATCTTCGTATATTATACCACAACAAAAAACTTTTTGGGTGGTCCTTTGTTTTCTTTTAGATTTATCCTTCCCCCTTTTTTGGTTTTTTGCCATATTGACAAATCTTTCATAATTATCCAACATTTTATCAGTTGGATTTTTCCATTTTTCTTTTAATTCTTTAGATTTTATTTTTTTATTTCTTTCACTCAATTCTTTCCTTCTTTCTAATGCTTTTTGACTATTTTGATCCCAATAATTTTTGGTAATCTCACTTATTTTTTTCTTTGTATTATCTGTTCTTGGAACAGATACCCACCCAGAAGTTGCTACAGATTTATTAAAATATTCTTTACTATTTTTAACATCTAATTCCATATGAATTTTTTTCTCCTCCTCAACTAATTGCTTAGGAGATATTTCACCATATTCTGATATTATTTCAAAATAAAAATCATCTATATTATTTTTTATTTTTTCTTTCCACCATTTACAAATAGTAAGGTCTCCACTATACCAATCTTTTTGTTTGGATGACGGAGATCCGAAATATTTTTTACCATAGTTGTATTTCGATCCAACATAATAATAAGGGGGAGTTTGATTTTTTAGATGAGGAAGATATGTTATTTTATAAAGAATATTCATTCTATTTTTTTATTACCACGATACTATTTATAAAAATAATATCTAAAAATCATCGGTTTCCGTTTCTGTACTGGATGGCGTCTTTCATACTGTTGTATTCACTATTGTTCCCAGAAAGCACTCCGTCATCAATTGTCATAACCTCATCATAACCGGTTCTTTCAATAATTTTTGTCTTGATTTCCAGTTGCTTCTTTTCTTTCTGAATTCTTCTCAAAAAGGCATAGTGAATAATCTGAGTGAAATAAGCAAAAGGATTCTGAGACCTTTCTGGATTGAAATTATGAATGTACTGAACACAATTCTCTATTCCATCGGAGCACATATCCTCACGGAACATATAATTTACAAAATTGGGTTTATATGAAAGGTGAGTGGCAATCTTCAAGAAGCATTCTCCAATATAATCTGGAATTCTAGGTTTTCCTTCCCAAGCACCAGACTTAGGGGGATACTTATCATACTTCTCAAAATACTTCTGTGCTGCCTTATCTACTTTAGATCTATAAACAATAAGAGATTCTAATAACTCTTTATTGTTTACATAATGTTCTGATTTCTTTTTAGGCATAGCATCGAACTTTTAGTATAAGTTGTAATTATTATAGCACATACCGCAAGGGCTTGACAAGTATTGAAAAACCGTATAGACTAGGTTTGTCCCCGTTGAAGATAAGTCTTAGCTTTCTTTATTATCTTTATAGAGATTCTCCAAATTCTTTCTTGCTTCCTCTACCGAAGATACATAACCCATAGTTGATGAAGGTTTGACTTCTCCAGCCGGTTTATATACTTCTATTGAATCATCACTTACATAATGTTCATATAACTGAATTAATTTAACGTCTTGTGTTTCAGTCATCGTAATAACTTTATCAAGTTTAATCAAGAACATATCATCACTAGACATTTCTATCCAGGGCTTAATCTTCACATAAGAATCACCGGTAGAGGTTGTTACGGGTTTCATAAGTACTGGATTTTGTAGAATAATAATTGGATCGCCATCATTCTCATCTATCATAATAAGTGATAGAATCTCTTCACTTGATACTAATTTTAAAATACAGTAAAACTCTTCTCCCATATTAATCCTTAAGTGGTATATTTACAATATCGTAATTAAAGTTTTCTTCATTATAAATCTTGATTCTTTCAATAAGGTGATTGAGTGTATAATTTTTTCTTGATTTGTAACTAATATCATCGGCAATATCATATAGAGTTGCCTTTACTTTGTTTTCTCCTTTTCGCAGGACTCTTCCGATGGATTGGAGATTTCGTATCCTTGATTTACTAGGTGAAGCAAATATAACATTATGAAGATTTCTGATATTGACACCAGTAGAAAAAGTGCCATAGGAAGCAACGATGATTGCATTATTCTCTCTTTCGGTAATTTCCCTAACTAATTCTCGTTCTTCAGTAGCAACCCCTCCATGAACAAAGAATACGTGTCTATTGTCAGTTTTGCTATTATTTATGAGTTCGTAAAGTGGTTGCCCATGCCCTTCTACTCTGGCAAAAAGAACAAGAGTATTACCCTTTAAATCAAGAGCAAGATTTTTAATAAAGTTATTTCTCTTTGAGTGATTAATAATATACTGAACCTCATCCTCAAATACTTCAAATCTGTGAGGAGGATGCTTCAGTAGTAGAACTTTAATATCTAATTTAGCAAGATGACCTTTCTGCATCAGTTCATCTGTCTTAATAATCTTATATGAAGGTCCAAATAAACCTTCCAAAACCCACTTATGAGTTTGAGACCCATCCAGTGTTCCGGTGAATCCAAAACGATATTTTGCATCACAAAGTTTCGTCATTATAGATATTAATGACTTGGATTTAAACTGGTGTGCCTCATCTCCTACGACTACATTAAATCTGGAAAAATACTGCTTGGGAAGTTTGTAAATAGACTGCCAGGTGGTAATAATAACTTGGGAATCAGTTTCTCTTTCCTTACCAGCGTATATCTTGTGGCAGTATGAACCAACATCAAACCCATAACTTGCAAAATCTTTATACATTTGTTCTACAAGGGAAGTCGTTGGAACAACTACGAGAATATTTTGTTCTTTCTCAACATAATATCTCACAATACCATATATCATCAAAGACTTTCCAGAAGCAGTTGGAGATATCAATAATTTACGATTATATTTTAAAGCGTCGTATACTCCCTCAATTTGGTAATCGCGTGGAATATGGGAGCAAATAGAATTTAAATAATCCTTTACACCTTCTTTTGAAATATTTTCATTTATCTCAAAGGGGAGTCCATAAAACTTATTATTCACAAATTCATAAGTATAATCGTGGTCTTTACAGAACTGAATCACTCTATCTAAGAGTCCAATATAAATTTCTCTTGTGTCTACATTAAACAAATATATACGACCATCCCACCATTTATTTTTATATGCAGGAGAAAATTTTGCATTAGGAACTTCAAATTGAAAAGAGTCCTTTAATTCATAATAAATATGAGGTTCTGCAGTAATATGTAAATATACTTCATTCTTTTTTTCTATGACCAAATTGACCATTTACAAAATTTCAGTTATAGATATTTATTTCGATAAAAACCGACCCTTATCATCTCTTTTTTTATTTAAAGTTGTATTTTGACCTTTTCTTTCTTTATTAATTCTAATCATATTTTCTCTCCTTCTTTGTCTCTCTTCTTCACTAACATTTAATTTATATCCCTTTCCCTTCTTCTCATTCATCATTTTTGCTCTATTGGAAAGAATATCTCTTTGTTCTTCACTCAAAGTTTGTTTTGCTCCTTTTGGGCACCCAGTTATTTTTAACTTTGTCCCCTCCAAATGCTTATAACCTAAACAACCATCTCCACCTTTTGTTAGGTTATAATCTGGTTTAAAATAATCAATCCAATATTTTTCTCTTTCATTTAAAAGTTTTTTATCATCACCACTCTCTATTTCTTCAACTATAAAAAATTTTTCACCATACTTTCTAATTGCCGAATGGAGATATGTATGTCTTTCTTTATTTTGTCTTGATGCTCTTATATGATTCCTTAACCTTACTTCAATTTCATTTATTGTAAAACCAATGTAAATTTTATTATTTTTTAAATTGGTTATTTTGTAAATATATGCCATTTAAAATATCCACTCATACTCCTATTTATACAAAATAATACACATAAAAAGGTGGGTAAGTTTTCATTTTATTTTTATTTAGTTATACCCTGCCGTAAACTTGTGCCAGTCTATAGCATTCTTGATGGAGTAATTTCTATTCGTAATCATCTTAATGACTTCTTCAAGAAACTTAAGCATAACATCATAATATCTAATCTTCAAATCAATCTTAGACAGTCTCTCATCGGCGTCCATATACCTCTGTATGGCGTCCTTTTCTCTTACCTTATACGGAAATGGTTCTTCGGCATAGACCTCTGCTGTTGCCTTTCCTGTGTAGTAGTTATAGCGTTCCAACCTGACTCTATTATGTGTTTCTCTTGCTTTTTCACGAAGAAGAGTGATGGTATTATATAGAGTATAATATTTGGAATGAAGTTGAGGAATTTTTAGTGATTCATCGTGTAAGTTATCAGGGTCTATGACAGAATCTCTTTGCCACATTTCCTGGATTTCATCAAGGTTCATAGGGGTTGATTATTATTATCAAGGATATTATACACAGTATACTTGAAAGCTACGTCTGCTGTAAAGTACTGAATGTCTGTTTGTGTGGCATCAAACTCAAGAGAACTTAATGATACTGGAAATAAATCCTTGAATTTTACCACGGCAGTTGTGTTATAGCTACTATTCAGAATATAAAGACTTCCATCACTAAATGCTCTTTTGGGGTCTTGTGCTTGTGTTGTATCATTTACTATAGTTATTAAATCTTTATATTGCTGTGCTGTTTCTGGAAATCCAAGACCTGTCAACCAATTATGAACTGCCATATAGTTCTCCATGTTCTCATCAACCAAAAATCTTAGAGATAAATCACCATACGTAATTTTATCACCAGGAACATCAATATCTTTTAGGTATGATGGTTGGATGTTGAGAGATAATGTAATTTCTGGTATTCTTGCCGTATTGCAGAAAAAGGCAACTTTAGGTTCTTTTGCTAATGAAAACTTAAACCCAACTGGTGATAGAAAGTTTCTATTATCAATTTGGTTGGGGAAGGAGCAAGGCATTTTTATTTTTATTTAGAGTGATTTGTATATTAAGTTACTTTAGATACTTTATAACCCTTATGTTGCTTTTGCCTTCCTCTTGCCACATGCATCATATTTCCTGGGTCTAAACCTCTTTCTAAGGAATATTGGCGTAGATTTGTTATAATGACTTCTTCTCCCTCTGGTGTGATTATTTTCCAAGTTTTTTCATTTGCCTCTCTTGCTTTTTGCTTTTGGTAGTCTGTTTGTTCTTTTCCTATATTGGCATTTCTTATTTTTTCAATAGTTTCTGGTGAAAGTTTTTTACCAAGATGCTTTTGTCTATTTTTTTCTTTAGATTCTTCAGTATGTTTTTTGCCTAGTAGGGGATGAATTCTTCCTTCGGCATATCCTTTTTTTACAGACTCACTTACTTTATTTCTAACTTCTTCATTTTTCATTGGATTTTTATCTCCAGCAAATCTACTTGGATTTAGTTTGGATGGATTAAACCTTGACGACCAACCGACACCTTTATCGTTCCAGTTCATACATAAAGAATTTGATATATTTTGTTCTATTAAAAGAGTTTCTTTTTCTATTAGTTCTTTATCATTATTACAATATTCAAGTATTTCTCTCGAAAGATTTGATTTTTCTTTTATTGATTTCACCCATCTTCCACTGCCCAAATATCCATCATTTATATTTTTAGTTGAGTGCCTTCCGATATAATATTTTCCAGAAATATGTGTGGTCTTGTATATAAAATGTTGCATAAAAAAAGAGAGTCGTAAGACTCTCTTATTTATACTAGTAATCACATTAGGTTTATAACCTTACATGAGATTTGCAACTTTGACTCTCCTGTAATAAGCGTTGAGGTTGTTATTAAGAGCACCCTGACCCACGGTTGTACCTTCAGCGAATGGATTGGCGACCATGCCGTAGCGGGTCTTAAATCCGATTTTTGGTTGGAAGGTGTTCTCACCAACGGCACGAACCATTTGGAGAGGAACATAAGGGCAGTAGAATAGACCTGCGTCATAAGGAGAAGAACCCTTATAACCAACAACGTAGAACTGATTAGGAGCAACGTTTGCCGAATATGGGTCAATATAAACCTTATACTTACCTTGAAGAACGCCAGCAAAGGTATTGCCGGTATCATCAACATTCAGGTTTGCGTTGAGTGCTGGGGTGTAATCAAGAACTCCTGCCATCGCAAGTGCCGAAGCAACGTCTGCGGAGCAAAGAATCATATTACCCTTTCCTCTACGAGTTTGCTGGGCGATAGCGTTAGCATCGCGCTCGATTTGGAAGATAAGACCCTTGAACTTCTCAACCGACCAACGACCGTTGGAGTCAACGTCAAGGTCAAAAGTACCAGCAGTAGCAGTGTTTGCTTGAGCACCAGGCTTAGCAATCTTGTATACGGTTCTGATAACTTCGCGGTTGATTTCGGCAAGAATCTCAGTTGAGAGAATGTTTGCCAATTCTGCTTCAGCATTCAGACCATGAATTGCCTTGAGGTCTTGAGCGAGCTCAAGTGAATACTCAGCTTTCAGAGCACGGGACTTAGCAGTAACAGTGACTTTCTCGATTGAGAATGCCATTTCGTTGAATGCATTGCCATCACCAAGTGCTTCTGAATCGCCAGTATTCATACCGGTGGAAACGTTGTAGGTTCCTGCGGTTGGAGTATCGTTCAGAACGCTTGGGTTGGTTCCTGACTGAGCAGCAGTAGTACCGAAACCGACGTTACCTGATACAAGGTTGTTGGTAGCACTCTGAGCAGAGAATCTTGTGTCTGCTTCGTCAAAGAATGCTTCAGTTCCAGACTGACTGGTGTAACGTGAACGCATCGCAAAGATGAGTCCAGTAGGTCCGTTCATTGGTTGAACGCCACACAGGTCATAAGCAATCAGATTAGGCATCGAGCGTCTGATTAACGAAATCAGAACGGGGTCGAAACCAGCTGTAGGTCCAGCATTAAATCCTTGAGCACTGCCACCAAATCCACCGGAAGCACCAGCAGCATTGCCAGAGTTGGTTGGAGATTCGTAGAGGAAGTCACGCTCTTCGCGGAGTTCTCTCTCTTGGTTTTCTAGCAGGATAGCGGTTACAGATCTGCGATGTGCATCTTTGATCTGATCCATTCCGGAATAATCCAGAATTGGTGCCCACTTCTCCTGCAAATATTCTGCGTTGAACATTTGCATTTGTTTTACCTTGTTAAAAGTTTTTGTTTGATTGTTTATTATTTAAAAAATCACAGTTTGGCGACTCTTCCCAGAGTCTGAAGGTATGTTGCCATTCTTCCATCAACTTGTGGTTGTTGGGACTGGACATCAGTACTTTCGGATAAGGTTTCAGAGTCATCTCTTTGAGCACTAGTATATGTTGGGAAATAAGATTCCCTCAGAGTTACCAGTTTCTCACGATAGTTTGCTTCACTATCAAACTCAACATTTTCGGCAAGAGAAGCGAGTTTGTCCTTCTGAGAAAGTGCAAGACCCTCAGCGACATCTGCAAAAATTACATCGGCAACCGACTCTGCTAATCTTCTGTTCAGAGCAACATTTCTTTGAATTTGCTCGTTGAGTTTTCCTTCCATTTCATCAAGTTTATCTACCATACTCTCGATTACATCATATCTATCTTCAGGGATTGAAACATAATGATCTTCAAAAAGACCTCTCATTCCTTGGAGGAATGATTCGGTCATTTCAGTTTTGAGACCGTGCTCAACTGCAAGTGCGTTTTCAGAAACCCACTCATCAGCAACATACTCAAGGTATGCATCGACACGATCAACAAGACCTTCTTTGATTACTTCAATTTCTTCAATGAGTGCATTTTCATAAGTTTCTTGAAGTTCTTCTTTGATTTCAACAACCTTAGAACGGATTGCTGCCTCAAAAATTGTTCTTGCCTTTTCTTGGAACTCTTCCGAGAGATCCTCACCAGCAAGGAGAGCATTAACATCTTCTTCGATGTCAAAGTCTTCCTTCATTTCATCTTCGTCTTCATCTTCTTCTTCTTTAGAAGACTTTTTACCTTTCTTTGGTTTTGGATCTTCTTCTTCGTCTTCGTGAGACTCTTCAGATACTACATCTTCTTCTTCATCTTCTTCATCGACAAGATCTTCATCTTCTTCAGTCTCTTCCTTAACACCTTTCATAGGATCTGCTGCAGATGCCTTAGCATTTACAACATCTCTAACTTGTGCAAGAGTTGTGGCAGGATCCTTGAGTTTTGAAGAATCGTCATCGGGACGATAATTTTCTGGAGTTGGACCACCCAAATCTTCCCAAGAACCAGTTTGACCTGGAGTTAAAATAGGAGTTGCACTCTTTGAAGGAGTTTCGGCAGGTGAGGCTCCTTTGGTTACTACGTTTTCCATTTCTTGTAAATTTCTACCAACGGACATTTTTTTAGATCTTGTATTATAATCTATATTTATTTATAATTTATAGATTTCCTAAGAAATCTTGAAACAATTGAACTTTATGCTCTTGTAGAGTTTTTTCATCTACAAGAGTATTAATTCTCTTCTTTGTTTGCTCTGCAAGTCTTTCACGAAGGATTCCTCCTTCCCAAATCCATTCCTTCCCTTCAAATATTCCCTGTACAAAAGCATCGGGAGCAGAAGGATCTGCCACAATATCAGCAGCAGTTGCGAGCATAAAGTCTTTACCAACAATTTTATGACCTTCATTAGTCATTTGGAGTGATCCAACACCACGAGAAGAAACTCCAAGACAAACGCCTTCTTTAATAAGAGATTCGGCAATCTTACCCATAGGAGTTCCAAGAAGTTGTGCCTTACCAATAAAATTGCATCCCTTTTGTTCTAAGGAAACAATCTTATGAGAAACACGGTCAAGATTTACCGTAGGACCATCTGGATGTCCGAGTTCTCCAAGAGCACGACCTTTACAAACGAATGCTTCATTATATCTTGCCACTTCTTTCGCAAGAGTTTCCATCGGATACATTCTACCGTTACGGTTACAAATGTCTCCCTGAAGGAAAACTCCTTGAATAAAGGTTTTAGTTTCTTTACCTACTTTTTCGGTAATAAACTCTACGTGTGAGACTTCTTCTGTGATGAGTTTCATTTTTATTCGGTGACTAACTGAACGATTTCTGTGATACTTACATTTTGAGATCCATCTGCCGCAAGAACACTCACTTTCACACTTCTTGCAATATTTGCATTAGTTGTAGTAATTACTCCAACAATAGAAGAACTATTGTGTGAAATTGTTAAAGAATCATTAAGCACTTGAGTGACTAATTTATGTTCTGTATTAATTCCTGCCGGTTGGGCATTTTGGATAGTAACATAATCACCAACTAAAAATGGATTTCCTGCATTTTCACTAAAAGAAACAATTGTTGATGTTCCCGTAGTAATTCCCGCAATCTTTTGTCTTGCAAGTCTTTCTTTCAATACTTCATTACCATATGGACCAATTTGAAAAGAATTTACGGTGGCAACAGGTTCACTATCAATTTCAACATAGACCGATGTTAGTCCAGTAGAAACTCTCAAATATCCACTTTTAAGAGCAATAGGATTGCTAGTAGTTGCTGCACCCGCAGTTGCAGTTATTCTATTTACTTTTTGTACAACCTTAATTGCCATTACTCTTGGTCCTCCGTATTGTCTTCATCACCAAACATCGATGCCGCAATATAAGGTCGGGCAGAATCAACTCTGTCCGATGCTTTTGCGTATAATATTTCTTTAATTCTATCGGATACATCGGATGCCGAAGCATCTGTTGCAATCAAATCGATAAGTTCTTCCATAAAAACAATTTATTATTATAAGATTATTTATATCTTGCCACCTTTAGGTTCTGGAGGAGGTTCTGGAGCAACAGGTTCTTGTGGAATTTCTTCTGGAACTCCTTCTGCCGGTGGAACTTCCCCACCTTCTGGAATTGGATTTCCCATTTCATCTACCTGAGCATTCGGGTCTGGGAGAATACCTTTAGCAATTTCATCATCAATCTGAGCATCAATTTCGATAATTTCTGAATCAGTTTGACGAAGAATCTTTTTACGAACATATTCGGTAGAAAAATACTTTCCGATATATGCCTCCATAGAAGTAACAAGTGACAATCTATTTGTAAGTAATTCCGCCTCCTTAAGTTCGGCAAAATGATTATCATATAAGAAATCATACTGAATATGATCGCTCATAATCTCCCAATCTTCTGGAGTTACAACATTCTTAAGGAGTAGTTGAGTGCGAAGCATATCATTAAACATATTTGCAAAACGCTTTCTTAGGCGTCCGACAAACTTAGAAAACTTAAGTTCATCTCTTAGAATTTCTGATGAACGTCCCAGATTGAATCCATCACCACCACCAGCAATTCTGGATTCTGGAACTCCAAGTGCCCTATAAAGTTTTTTCTGGAAATATTCAATATCTGAAAGTTCGCCAAGATTTTGACCACCAGGTAGAGTTGTTATTTCAGTTCCCCTACCACCTTCTCTTCTTGGAAGCCAGAAATCCTCAAGCATACTCATATACTTGCGATCATCACGAACTTCACCTGTCTGTGCATCATAAACTAATTTATTGCGGTAGCGACTCATAACCTCCTTGAGGTATTGCTCTGCTTTTACCTTTGGAAGATTGCCAACATCAATATAAAAAATACGACGCTCTGGTGCTCTGGATAATCTGTAAATCACCAGAGAATCTTCAATCATTCTAAGTTGATTGAGTGCCTTAATTGATTTGTGGAGATATGATAGTACTGTTCCTTTATTTCTATCTACTAATCCAGAAGTGCAGTAAGTAACAGAATCTTTTGCTATCTTTACCGAATTCTTTGCTGATGAACTAAAAGTACCTGAGGGATAATTAGTGGTTGGAGTATAGATAAAATATTCTTCAATTTCTGGATATGTAACCTGATTTACATTAAAATTGGTAAGTGCAGATAAATTTGGTCCAGAATTATTATTTGTCTTTTTTTCCTGACGAACGTGCTTCATCTTCATAGGATCAATATATCTCAATTCCTGAATTCCATCTTCAGGTTTCTTTACATCAATAATTTTGAGATAAAATAGTCTTCCGTCAACATACCAGTTTTTAAAAATTTCGTGAGACTTCTTATCGAAGTCCATAATTTCTTTGATGTGCTTAAATTCTTCTCTTATAACTTTTTTTAGTTTATCGCTCGCATTCAAATTTGATAGTTCTATTTCAACTGGAGAATCATATAAGTCACTTACAATTGCTTCATTAACAACATCTTCAATTGCTCCATCACATTCTGGATGAAGAGCCATCTCACGATATCTTCTAATTAGATCATATTCAGTTCTGTAAACACCTTCAATATCAATAGTTTGCCCATAAAAACCCGATTGGATATAATGATCAACCCCGTCCTCATTATTAGGAGGAACGGGGGAGACTATAGATTTGGATTTTTTTTCATTATCCTCAATTGAAAAACCAAAAAGTTTCGCCATCTTATAAAGTATGCTTACCTGTTATAGTTTATTTAGTTGATATCTTCGCCACCAGCAGCAGGAGAATCACCCTTGACTGCTTCCCACCAGAGAACTTGCATTTCTACAGTAAACTCCTGAATTGCATCAGTTTCATATGCTAACTGAATTGGACTGATATTTGTTGGAAACAAATCATAGAAATGATATGCTCTTAGAGTTGAACCATCACGATCTAAGTGGTAAACAAATGCATCTGCCTGATATAGTGCAGGATCAGTAACTCCAGTGTTATCAGAAACTCGGTTGATTACATTCATCCAATTTTCAAATGCCGAACGAATGGCAAAATCAGTATCGTTAATGACGGTAATCGTCCAACTTTCAAAGGTGCGGTCTCCTGCTAATTTTAGAGTTCTTCCTCTAAAGGCAACTTCCAGTGGAGTCACCGTTGAACCTGGAAGTGCCGCCGTTTTGACTAAAAATCTAGACTTGTCGAGAACATTAGTGTCAGCAGGAGCAGCATCTGGGAATGAAAGAACAACCTCAAAGAGGTTACTTCTAGCACCACCACCAGATAACTTACTCTTGAAGTCTGTAATCTTCCTTAAAGGGGGTGGATTTAATTGATTTCTGGTTGCCATAGTTTTTAACCTCTGTTAATTAAAAGTTGCCGATTATTTCTTCAAAATCAACACCAGTCTTGGTGGCAATAAAGGTAAGACCGATGAAGTTAATCGATCTCGCTGGTTTAATGTAGATGTCTGCTCTAAACTCATTAGCATCAATAACTGCTGCCGTGTTATTAGTTTCATCAGCAATTACGACATAATCAAAGATGCCTCTCTTTGCCTGAACATCACGCAAGAATGGTTCAATAGTATTTACAAAATTAGTTCTTGTAATTTCATCGTTAAACTCAAATAGCACATCCCTAGCGGCACGAGAAATAGCATCCTCAAGGTAGATGAAGAGTCTGCGAACATTAATACGATCAAATGCTGATGTTCTTGCTAATCCAGTCTTATCACCGAACAGAATAATACCTGCTCCTGGTGAGAAGATGATTGGATTGATTCGGTTTGTATAAAGACGATCTCTCTGAGACTTACTTGGAGTATAAGCAAGTTTAACAGCATTTAAGATGGCACCTCTTGAGGTTCCTGCTGGAGAATACCAGGGGAAGTAATTAATGTCACTACGAGCACAAAGACCGGCAATATCACCGTTTAAAGGAGCATATCTATAAGTATTTGCAAATCTATCGTACATATACTTATAACCAGAATCAAATACTGCATAAGACGAAGATGCTACGGAAGAGAAGAAACTAATTACATTATTTGTAATATCAGTAGAGTTTCTAACCGTAACTTCAGTTTGTACTGACGTATCAGTAAGGGCAGAACTTCTGTAAGGTGAAATGAAGGCAATTGCATCTTTTCTGAGTTCGGCAACCGAAATAAGTTTGTTTGCTAGTTCTTGTGCAGTTTCTTTCGCATAACCAGCAGATCCCATCAATAAGAAATCTACTTTGATATCTTCTGTGTTCTCAAATAAATCATATCCGTCTTTTAGTTCTGCTAGAGTTGCGGTAAGAGCACCGGTAGTTCCAATTCCTGTTTGTCCATTATAGTTAAGACCACCTGCTAACGTGTAAGTATTTGCACCTGCGGCACCAAAAATGATACCTTCTGCGGGTTGGTCCCATCCATTATCGGTCGTTAAGTCAAATTGATTCGGATCATATCCTGTTGTGGTAAGACCAGCAGGAGCACCACCAGCAAAGATATTTGCAGAACCTGCGGCAATATATTTTCTCCAATAAGAAGTACTTCCGGCAGAAAACTCCGCATCAGTTGCCTTAGAAAGACCTATATGCTTTTCAAGAATTGTTCCGGCATTACCAGTAACTGTTCCCAAATCATCAATAACTACTACGTGAACTTCATCAAATCTTGATCCTCTTGGTTCTGCAAATGCCGAAGTTCCTGGTGCTGGTGCTAGATTATTCCACTGAATGTTGGGAGTAATATATTGCTGACTGAACCAATCAAGTTCACTAGCGTAAGATGTGGTTCCCAATGAAACCAGAGAGTCTCCGGTTGTAACGATACCGACAATTCCAGATTCGGTAAAGCAATAAGTTCCGTCTTGTTGATAATCAACAATTGTTTCTGTATTTCCGGAGGATACCTTACTTAAAATCTTAACAGCAATTGAACTGGCACCAACCTCAGTAATGATTCCTTTTAGATAAGAACCAGTTAACGATATGGAAGTACCCGTTCCAACATCTGCTTTTCCGGTAAGGGATTGAGTTACACCGTAACCAACTCTGGCAAGCGTAGTTACAATACCGCTTAAAATTTGGTCTGCCTTGGAGTCAATAATTGCTACTTTGATTCCGTTTGCCCAAGAACCAGGATTTCTTGCTGCTACAATAACATTTGGAATGGTATTTTCATCATACCCCAATTCTTCATAATGATCTAAACTCTTAATTTTAACGGTTGCAACTCCTACAGATGCAACACGGGCATTTTTTAGATCGGCGTCGTCTGCTCTGACTACCTGTAATGAACCACCATACGAAAGGTAGGATGAAGCAACCATCCAACTTTCATAGTGCTTATCTGTGGAGTATGGTTCGCCAAAATTATTCAGCAGATCATTTTCATTCTCTACTAAGGTTGGCGAATCTACAGGTCCCTTTGCGAAAGGTGCAACAATTGCCCCAATCTTATTGGAAGCTGGTTGGACTCTACCAGAGGTTAGATCAACTTCCCTTACTACGATTCCAGGAGATGCTAAATTTAGCGGCATCTTTATTCTCCGTATTATCCCGAATTATTCTAAAAGTATTTATAATTTCCTTGTCTTCAATATACTTATCTGTAATCCCACTCATTTGACACATCTCCGTACTCATCAACATTCCAAATATCTTGTGTCTGTATTCCGTTTTCTGAAGTGGCAAACATCCACCTGTCTCCAGTTTCTTGTTCTACAAATACCTCCATATCTTCCAATCCATCTGAAATAAATCCAAACGGAGACATATCTTGGTCTATTTGATTCTTTTGTTCTTCATATATTCTTTTACGAATATCATTATTAGTCATTTCTTTGAAATATTCCTGAGCGACTAACCAGGCAAAAATTACAAGGCACATTACCAAATCATCATTACAACCTTCTTCCGCTTCAAATGAATTATGTCTTTGGGCAAATGTTGTAAGTTCACTAATAATATCATAGTCATTCACAAATAATTTATCATCCTCAATAAGTAATTTTAAGTTTGAACATCCTAATTTTTTAACTGCTGCAGTTGTTCTAACTCCAAGTTGAGATTTTTTACCACTAAATCCAGACCCAACTAATTGCCCTGCCCTACCTCTCATAGAGCACATTAGGATATTATCATATTCTAAATCGTAGTGAAGAATATTAGCAACCTGATCTCCAATATCATTTACTTCTATAAGTAACCAGGCATTATCATATCCTCTTGCCACCTCATTAATAATACTTGGAAATAGCATCGGTCTAATCTCATTATTTTTATATTTTGCCACAACTCTGTAAGGAAACTCCGTAATATCAAAAACAACAAATGCCGAATAATCATTACCCATTCCACGAGCAACATCAACCGTAATTAAATAACTGTGGTCTTCTATTGGATTTTCATAAACATCAAGACCTTTACTTCTTTTTATTGGGTCATCATAGACTAATATTTTCAGTTTGCTTGGATTGATGAGTGTTCCTACCGACCCCAGAAACTCACAAAGGTGCTCTGCCCTAAACTGCTCTTCACTAGTATTGGCAATCGTCTGTGCCTTCCATTCCTCATCTCTACCGGGCACTTCAGACCAGTGGACCTCTGTGGCAACAAATGAGTTCTTACCACGCTCTGCATCGTGCCACATACGGTAGAAATGATTCATACCTTTGGGTGTGGATACTACAATAACCTTGGTGGACTTACCAGATGAAATTGTGGGATATACTGATGCGAAGAAATCGTCGGCAATATGATTTGGAACAAACGCAAATTCGTCCAAGAAAATAATGTTGAATGACATTCCTCGAACGGCAGAAGCAGACGTTGATGCCGCAATAATTTTTGACCCATTTTCCAATTCTAATGAACCTTTATTCCAGGAAACAATACCCTGTTGCATCCATTTTGGAAGATTCTCATAAGATAATTGAAGTCTACTTAAGATTTCTCTTGATGTTGATGCTTTGTTTGCCAGAATACCCACATTTACGTTGTCATTAAAAACAATATAATGTAATAAGTATGATACTACCGTTGTTGTATTATGTGTGGGAATAAATGTTCTTCCACATAAAAACAGATGGTCATCACTATCTACTTGAATACACGCAACTGGGACACTATCGACCTTTTCTATTTTTTGTATATAATGTCTTTTATTTTGAGGTCTTCCCTTTCCACCAAAATTTATTAATTCGGACTTTCTTGGAAGATTGAAAATATTTTCCTTACTGGGAAAACGAACAGTATGATACCAACACTGATTTATTAACCTTCTACTTACTCTGGATTTTATACCTAAAGAAGATAGAAGTTCAACAACTTGAAGAATAAATTCATAATTCTTTTGGTAAAATTCAAATGATTGATTTTTTGTAATTGAACCGTCAGTATCCATCAATCCTCGCAATAATTCCATTCTTTGTTCTATGGATGTGCGAAGATATATTTGTGGAATGTGTTTATTCTTTAATAAATTATTTTCTTTTAATTTTTTTCTTAAATCCCTACACTTAAAACGAATACAATTATTATCTTCTCTTTCGTGTTCAATATCTAGTTTTGTTTTATAAAATTCATAATCATCTTTATGTGCTATTATTCTCCCGTCTGCAGAATATCCATCACCCAACCAAACACCAAGAAGATATGGATCTATAGGCAAATTTTGATTTTTCCCATTAATTGCTTTAGATAAGTCAATATAAAGTGACCCTTCTACACCTTTACCTCTTTTATTGTTAGTTTTCTTTAAGTATCTTGAATATATTTCATCAGTATTGATAACTTTTTTTCCAGTTCTCCAATAAGAACTATTTACTTCCCACAAATGATCTGCATCAGCGACAATTTCTTCTCCATTATCAAAAAATATTTTGTAGCACTGGTGATTAATCATAGTTTCTGTTTTAAATGTTACAGAAACTGAATTTCCATCGGGAGAAAGTATTTGATCCCCAACTTCAATATCCCCAATCGTCGTCCATCCTTCAGGTGTTGGTATTGGAGTATCTAATGCTAATGCCTTACCAACCTGGCGTGGCATCTTTGCTATGTTAAATCTGTTCTTATGAAAGTTGCTGACCAATCTCTCTTGAAAGGGCCACATATTAAACTTAACAAGACCATCATCAACATTAACAATCTTGATATATTTCTTGGCAAAATAAACGGGGTCTTCCTTACAAGTTAAGAACTCAATAATTTGTTCTTCGGTAAATTGTATTGGAGTATTTGCTCTCTTTAGATTTGGATTAGAGAGATATGCATCACCTATCTTTAGTTGAATGTCTTGAATATCCATAAAAATTACCTTTGTTCAATCCAATTCAATACCGCAAGTGCTTTTTTGTTAGTGTTTGGAGATGCACAAGCAAGAGTGTAAGTATCACTAATTGTTCCAATACCACTTCTACCTAACTGAAGTGCTGCTCTAACATCAAGATCAACTAACGCACCACTACCATTAATTACAAAACCACTCAAAAGATCACTTCCACCAGATACTGCAGTTTGAGTGATATTATACTGCATAAAAGAGTTTGGATCGGGATGATTTACCCAAGTTCCTCCAGTCAGTGTTGCATTTTGTAAAAGTTGCCAATAAACATTCGTATTATCATCAGTTGCTGCCTGTAATGATCTCAAGAGAATTACACCAGTTAGATTATTAGATTTCAAACGAATGCTTATAATTGGATAAAATGTATTTGCAGATGACATCGTTGTCCCTGTGATGGGATTTGAGATGCTCAAAAGAGTTCCAAGTTTTTCTGATTCTCCTTCCTGAATCAGAGAATTAGAACCCTGATACATGTAATGAGTTCCTGCAACACCTGTTATATTTTCTATCTCAAGTCTAATAGGTAAGAATGGAGTAGAACACCAAACTCCCGGATTAGTATTTGAGTTCTCAAAAGTATGAGATGCAACAGTCTCATTCTTCATCAACCAAGTAAATTGAATTATACCTGCACCATACCATTCATAATTGATGGAAATCATTTGTTGTTTTGTTGGATCTGCGGTTACTCCAGTCCACCCATTACCATAAAACTTCTCACCATTCCATTCATCTCTGTATACTCTGGTTTCTGTAACAATTCCAGTTACACTACTACGGAGCACATAAGAATATGTTCCCCCATTATCCTCAAAATAAACACCATTATTTTCATCAAACAATCCAAATCTTCTGCGAATACCAACTTGTGGTTGTTCAAGACGAATTGCAAATGCAAGAGTTGCACCCCTACCAGGAATGTATCTCATCACATTCTTGGTTTGGCGAACGATTTTACTACCAGCAGTAGATTCAACTTGCATTACAACATTACTGGCATTTGCATTAAATGTTGCAGTTCCAACTCCAACTACTCTTTCATCCCATACATCAGTTTCCTTTCCATACTGGAAGGTGTTGAAGAATACTGTTTGGAACGGAGATATTTTAAATCTGTTGTTGTTAGTAAATTGGGGTCTCCAGTCAGTCTGGTTTCCCCAATGATCTGCGATATTATAAACCTCAAAGAGACTTCTTTCTTGATCTAAAAAATCTTGTGTTTTCTTATTCCATTGTGCCATAATTAATCAGTCGAAGTTAGTCTTTCGGGTTGATATCTTTGTGAGTTCTTAATTTTTAAAGAATTTGTTGTTTGAGGGTAAATGTTATGTACAATTGCTCCGGGATATTCTCCCTGAAGTTGCTCTGCAAGTTCATTTTTGTTTAACATCTTGCCTTCAACTTCTAATCTATACATTTTACCTTCCCAAACTATATCTGCGGTAAAAGACTCTCCAACGGGTTCTGATTGAGATTCTGAACCATTCATATAAAGATTGCCGTTGAAATTTCCGGCAATATTAACACTTTCTGAAATAAACTGATTGAAGGATTTCATTTTAGTTACAGTTCCACTTTCTTAAGGATAATGTCTTTCTTGTTGGACGACCTTTTTCATCTTTCGCAGGTCCAGGCATTCCACTCATACGAGCACAGAATGATTTTCTGCGTTTTGCATCCTTAGAACCGGGTTTTAATTTTGATGGTTTAGTAGTAACGGCAGTTTGCAATTTTGAACCTGGATTTTCTTTTCTATAAGATGCAACTCCTGCTGCGTTTAAACCACCCTCAGGATTTTTACCTGCTTTTCTTTGCCAGGCAGCGGATGCTTCATTCAGACCAAAATCTTCCCTCCAATTGGAATATACATCAATAGATTCCTTAACCTTAACGCAGTTTGGATATTTTTTACCAAACATCGTCTTCATACCCTTTTTCTTATAACCTTTCCAACACGCCTCTTTAACATCGTGTTCTCCACTATCTAGGTAGTCAGCAGCAGCATCAATATAATCTGCTGCCTTTGTAATTTTTGATTGAACCCATGCCTCAATATTACCCTCACCATTCAATTTGCCACGGAGTCTTTTTGCAGCAGAAATAATTGTAGAGAGTTCAGACCTTGCCATAGAATATTCGTGGTCTGGTTCCTTAGACTCATTAGTAGGATGAACCTGAGCAATACTAAACTTCATCTGATTTGGGGATAATCTGGAAGGTAGTGAAAACATATCCCAGTACTTGGGACCATATTTGCATACATCTCTAGTCTCATCTTTTTCACATTTGGGGCAATATCTCATACCCATTTCTTCTGAAATAGAATCTTTTGATGATAAATTTATTGATTCTGATTTATTTCCCCAATTAGCAGCACCAACCTTGCGGCATTTTACAAGTGCTCCGGAAGCATATGCTGAAGGCCAGACAGAATATCTTGACTTTACTTTAGTATAACAAGCATCTTTTGTGCCGCTTCCTTTACCTTTAACATCTGATTCTTCGTTCATTTTCTTTTTTGGTTTATCGGTAGAAACATAAGTTGGTTTAGCAGCACCCGATTTTTCTGGTTGATTTGGGTCTGCGGCACTTTTTCTTCTTTGAGCAGATATTCTTTCAGATTTAGTCATACTTGCTCTTTTATCTGAAGAAACACACTTGGGTGTTTCATCCTCTTCGCCTTCTTCACGGGCACAAGGTTCTCCGGAGACTACTTCAACCCAACCAGGTTTTCTTTTTTTACCGATTGATTCAGATTTACCAAACCAATCACGAAGACTCTCTTTCACATCCTTAAAGTTTTTATGCTCTTTTCTAGCATCAGACTCCATCTTTTTCAACTTAGTGTAATAATCTGGAAACTCGTCAAGATGTTGAAGAGCAATATCAGCAGCAAGATCCTTATCTTTAGTATGCTCCTTTTCAATAGCAATACCCATCTTAAGTTGATTTCTTACAAAAGAAATATCCTGACGATGCTTTTTCGCAATACTTTCAACCGTCTGGTGGGATTTTAATTTAGGCACTTTAGGAAAACATTATTCTTTATTATTTAGAAAACCTTGCTTCAGTAATTTTGACAACTCCGAAGTAGATCCAACGAACACGGCATTATTTGTAACATTATTGGCAATTTTAGTATTATCCTCCTGAACATCTTTCAATTTCTTCTGAAGATCTATTAATTTATCAGTTGTATCCGCCACACTCTTAATAAGTTGCCCCGCCACCTCGTATGCTCTTGGACTTCCACCATCACCGGCAAGTTCCATAATTCCATTAATGGCTTCCTGACCTTTCTCAATTAGTGAATATAGATTTGCTCTTGTATATTCATAATCTTTTTTTATATCATTATTCTGTGTAGGAATAATATCAATTGGTGTAATAGACTTTTCTACCTCAATAATACTACTTTCTATGTTCAGAGCTTTATCCAAATCTTCATAATTATTTTTCATAATATATCAAATATCACTTTGTTGAGTTGGACTATAAGTTCTAGCATCACTATATGTTTCCCAAGTTTCATTAAATCCAAAATTATCATCCGGACCTGCGTCAATCGGGTCTGGAACAAGAGTATATCTCATTTCTCTCTTAGCAGTTGTAGTATCGGTACTCGTATACATATCAACCTGAACCTTACGAATAAGACCATCTGTACTATCAGAAATTGGTCCGAACAGATAAGTTTTAGCAGTAAAATTTAAAGTATATATTAGGGTTCTCCGAGTTGAATAATCTCCTTCATAATCATCGGTAAAAGATACACTATCTAAAACCACGGGAATATCTCTTTTTTCTCCGATAGAATCTACCAAATCTACTGTTAGATTGAATGATGGTTGAAAACTTGGAAGAATCTGTTCTACTATCTGCAGAGCATCATCTTGCAACTTAGTCATAATATTTAATTGAAACCCAATATTATATGGAACTGGCATATAAACCTTCTTTACAGTATCACCATTACCACAAGTTTTGAATGTTTGAGTTACATTTGCCTTTCTTGTAGAATCATACTGAATAGAAGTCATTTCAAATGATATTCTGGGAAGAGTAATCTGAATTGGTTTGTTCAATTCAGATTGTTGTTCAATTCTGGCCAGAAACTTTTGCATCGGTCCATATCCAAGAGGAACCTTCATCTGACTGATTCCTACATCAGATGAATTTTTATGCTCAATATAAATGTCATTAAAAAGAGTTCCAAATGCAGTAACAGTCTTTCTAATAATTTGGTGATAAAAATAGGTTCCTAGCATTTTCTATACCCGATTATCCAATCATTATCGTATTATATATTTATAGTATCAATAAGAACCAAATGGATTTGATTCTGAAAAATCTAAAATAGATTCTGCTTCAGTCTGAATCTGCAAATTATCTCCATATTTATCGTAAGGATTCCAATTATTATAATCGTTTACGGAATATCTAGCACTAGAAATTGATCCCACAATTGTTTCTCCTGGGAAAAATCCATTAGGTGTTACATTATTGACAAAAGAAATCTTAAGAATTTTTGTATCAAAATCCCAAGATTTAACTCTTGCTGTTGTGCCAGACCTAGATCCGGTTACAATTTCATTAAAGAGATAGGTCCCAATTCCAGTTAGAATTGGAGGTCCATTAATGATAACTTGAGGGGCAATAGTGTATCCTATTCCAGTATTTGCAATTTTTATAGAAGATACACTCTGAGCAGTACCAACGACCGACGATATTACCGTTGCAGTTACTCCGGAACCAACACTTCCAACAATAGTCACAAGAGGTGCAGTCGAATACCCAACACCATTATCTGTAAGAGTTATAGATATGACCCCAGACTGTGAGGTTTCAATTCCACAAGTAGCTGCCGCTCCGCTTCCATTACCCGTAATTGTAATGATTGGAGCAGAAGTATAACCTGCCCCGGCATTTTTTAATACTATTTGTTTAATTGAATAAATACCGGATTTCAGTTCTGTAATTGCTTCTCCAACTGCATTTGTCCCCCCAAAAGGTGCCGAGGATATGCTTACTACTGGTGGAGAAGTATAACCATATCCATCATTATTCAATGTTATCTGCCTAATATAACCACTTCCAATTCCTGCTGTTGCAGTAGCAGTTCTTCCAAGTCCAATCAAATTTAGTGTGGTTATATATCCTTCATCTTCAATTTGAGTATCAATTTCATCGATAGATGTATCAATAACTTCATCCCCATATTCGAATAGTTCACATTTTAGTTCGTAAACATATAATTTACCTAACTGGTAAAATGGTTGCTCGTGCTCTACAAATTTAACTTCAAATAGTCTTTGACCTAGTGGGAAGTATATTAAATCTCCTTCTCTGGGTCTTGAAGATAAAACAATTTCTTCATCGTTATCACCCTCAAGAAAAGGTGCAATAAAGTCTTCGTATCTTTCCTTGGATATGATTAGACTCAAATCATCCTTCAAACTCATTCCAAACTTGGTAAGAATATCTCCCTGTCCACTATATCCTTCATAATTGCTTATGTATGCTTCTAGTGCAAAATTATCATCGAATTTGGATGAAGAAACCTCTCTAAGTATAGTTTCTCTTCTCACAAATTTTCTAGGAATATAAATTACTTCTACACCATAAATTCTCAACTGCTCGTTGATTAATTCCTGAACAAGTCTTTGCTCATTTGGTGAACCTTGAAGAAAAAAGGGATTTAGTGCCATTATTATCCAATAAAATCGTAAGGTGGAAGTTCATATTCAAGTACCATTCTTTGTTTTATATCTTCCAACTCTCTTTCAGCATCTTCATAAAGTTCTCTACCATTCAGTTCAATTCCACCCGGTAATTTAACTCCTCTGAATTTAATTAGGTTCTGACCCCACTGTTTTTTCATAAGTGAAGTTAGATATTTCTTTAAAAAACTGTCATTGTAAACGTCAGTAAAAGTATTTGGATCTAAAATTCTGTAACAATCAATTATTAGGAAAGTTCCAACTTGTTGAGATCCCCAGTCAATATCGAGATACATTCTATTCTGTCTTTTATTAAATCTTATCTGCTTATCAGTACTCAAAAGAAAATCAATATCCTCAAGGTAACTTTTTACCATCGAATATTGTAATAAATCAATTGAATTGAAATAGTATAAATCATTTAAGAATAGTTGATATTTAATGCTAAACATACCTCTAGAGATAGAACTAGCATCAAATTTAAAAACTTTTTCTATTCCAATTACAGAATCCGGAACCTGAATAAAATTGGATGTTTCATAAAAGTTGGAAGTAATTGTTCCAAGACCTGATATATTTGTTGATGTTCCTGTTGTAGTTACTAATCCAACTCCACTTCCTTTTGATGCGGTTCCTCTATTAATATCATCTTGAGTAAATTGATATTTCAAATACATTCTTTCTACGCCATCAAAGTGCCTCTCCTGGAAGTACTGTAGGGCATCATCTACTAAATCATCTATTTGGTCGTCGGCAAGGTTAATCTCCAGTACAGGGGCACCTAGGCGTCTTAGGCAATAGTCTACGAGTTCTTGTCTACTTGCTGGTTTAGACACTAATAGGTTCCTCCATCTATAACACTGGACCAGGTTGGTATTCCTGAATTGTCAGTTGTAAGTATATAGTTAGTTTCTGATATTGCCGATGAAGTAGTTCCGGTAGAAACTAATCGGTCATTAGGATCAAAATATGCAACACCATAAGGTTGTCCTAACGGATAATAAATTGATTGACCTACTGTAAGGATTCCGGTAATATTTGCATTCCGAGCAGTAAATTCATCAAATAATAAATCATCTCTAACATAAAGATCGCCATTAATATATACATCATTATTAAAGGTACTTACACCTACGAAAGTAGAGATACCGGAAACGTGGAGAGAAGTTACGGAAGCAATTCCACCAATAACATTTTCGGCAGTAATAGCAGTAATGGCAGATCCGCCAGCAGCTCCAGAAATACTAGATATAACTTTAACTGCATTTTGTTGTCCTACTCTTACTTTGATGTCAGACATTACCTAGTTGCTCCCTCTCTTACAAGAACCATTCCCTCAATAACTCTATTTTTTATCCCATATGGATCGATAATTAAAATATCATAAATATATCTTCCCGATTTTAAATCTACAGTTTGTCCAGATGTTAATCCTATAGATATTTTCCCTGAGGTAGAAGGTGCGATTATACTTGTCGAAAAATTTATTGCCGAAGAACTCCCAGACCACTTTCTCATCTGGGCATCAACTTCATAATTGTTCAAATTTAATGGAGAATTGCTATCAGATCCTTCTAAAGTAAAAGTCTGACTAAAATGGGAACCAGAATTGATGACTAGATTATTTACGTATACTGCTGCCATCTATCTTTTTTAGATCTACAATTTATTTATATCTTACTCATAGTTGCTAAAGTTTCTTGCTGTTTTAAATATAATTTGCAGTAAAGTTTTGAGAAATTTTTCAATTGTTCAGAACTCAATTCATCAATAATTCTACAGTGTTTTTCATATTCGAATAACTTATTGACTGACTGCAATTTAATTTCATTTGGATCCATTTAATAACTCCTTTAATAGTGATTTAATTTCATTAATATCTTGTTTAATCGTATCTAATTCTTTTTTTTGAGATTCTTTATTATTAATTATATTAAGATATTGATTATATGCCGTAGAATCGCAATTTACAATAGCTCCACTATTTTCATCTCTATAAAGATTTGTATGCCCCTTCACCCTAATCATCTTACGGCAATCGTCCTAAGTTCTTTTATTCTTGGTGGATATGCCTGATTAGTTCCAGACATTACGATTTTGATTACATATCCATTAAATAATCCAAGATTATCTGCAGTAAATTCATATTCTTTAAATTGATTGTCTAAACTAGAACTTACAAAAGAATCGGGTTTTCCATTATTGAGAGAAGAATCAACTACCGAAAGTCCGGATGCCGTAGACTTAAGATTATCATAACCGGGGAATAGTTCAAATGATTGTTCAACTTCGGAAGAGTCCGGCCTAAACAGACTATACAAAACTCTAAAATCGGCAGATTCATGACGATATGCAGATAAAATAACTTTAAGAGAAGTTGCTGGTTGCACCAAATTTACTGATCTTGAAACATACACTACTGCGTGTGGATCATCCAATATAGAATTAGATCTACCATCAGATGCATAATCAGAAACTGGACTGTTCAAACGATTGGAAATAAACTCAGTAAATGCAGTATCTAAGAATATTATGGGTGATAAATTAGAATCTGTTGTACTTAAAGTTATTCCTGTAGTAAATGATTTATTTCTTGGTAAATTATTAAGATATTCAGTTTCATTTTCTTTAGAACATACAAGTCTCATAGATTTTAACGTATTTAATGAATTCAACTGAATTGGTTCAAATCCATTATCTAAGAATGAAATCTCACTTCCACTTGCGCTTGTTCCAGAAACAGATCTAATCACAGCCGAAACCGATGTGGAAGATCCTGGAGTAATGATGTCGTATGTTGGTACTACAGAGCTGTAAAGGATATTTTCTGTAGCCAGAACTTTAGAACCTCCTAAAGTTGCTTCTGAGGTAAATTGCAGTTGTGGCGCATTTGCGGCATTTGCACCGATAAATCCATCAGTACTTCTATTTTCTCCATTTGCGGTTCTATCAATTTGGAGATAATATCCATCTAGTCCGATATCTAAATCATCGATGTCATGAGTTTTATTAATTCTTCTTAAAGAAACACCATTCAGTTCGTACTTGTATATTAAAGTATTGATATTATAATCAATTGGAATGGTAGAATCAATACCCCTAGTAATAGTACCTAAGAATCCACTACCAATAGACTGATATTTAATTATTTCATTTCCAATTTTTACATATCCAGGATTAGATCCACTTACAGAAACTCCTTCAAAAGTTCCAAAGTTTGAAGTATCTCCGATAGCAATTGTTGTTGACGTTGAAGTTATTGGTGAAGTAATTACAACTGGTGCGGTACTAGATTCTGTATTATAAATTCTAAGTTTATTTGTATTTCCATACATTCCGTGGTCAAAATGTTCTACTCTTATGAAATTTCCAGAATATTGATCAGTTGAAGGTGCAGAATTTCTAATTGTAGTACTTGCAAGAGAAACTATTGTATTGGAATTATTATAGTAACTTAGTCCGGCACCAACTGTAAAAGTATTACCCTGAACTCCGGAAAGGTATAAAGTATCAATACTATTATTGTTTCCAGTTACTGTAATTTTTGCATCACGCCCACGCACGGAAGTTCCGGTGCCTACTGTAGAAGTTACAATACCAACAACATCCCCTACCGCATATCCATTTCCGGGATTTACAATTATTGGGGTTCCGGAAATTGTTCCCGAAGTTGCTGTAATACTTAAAACAAGTCCAGAACCATTTCCAGTAATATTATAAGTGCTTACATTAGAATCTGTAACATAATTACTTCCTCCCGTAGTTAATCCTACTGTTGCTACCGAACTTCCTGTTCCAACTACATATCCATAGACATAAGGTTGTGATCCAGCAACCTTTCTACCTTTGGATAAATCAGAAATCAATGATGCATTGGTTATTGTAGTAATTCCAAGAGTAAGTGTTTTTGGTAATGTTGTTAGCGGATTGTTTCCTAATCTCTGAACATATCCATTACTTTCATCTAATGTTGGATTATAGAAAAATGCAGTTCCTGGTTGATTTTCAATAAATTGTGCTTTATAAAGTTTAAATTTGAGGTCCTGATATTGATTTGCTGTCCATATAGATCCGTTTTGAGATTTGAACAGACTTCCCATCGCAAATTGCTTTGAGTAGGTTACGGCATTTACATCTGGGAGATTTTTGGTATTGACAGTTTTTTCACCCATAACTGCAGTCCACATCTCATACTGATCACTATTTTCTGAAATAATTACGACAGCATACTCTCTTCCTGGTGGTAGGTAAATTGGTTCATCAAAAGTAACCTTAGTTGCAACTGAAGCATCTGAAGAAATATTTACTTCACTTGGTCTTAATGTAACCGAATTTCCAATAACAATCCTTGTGGGTGTTCCCAGTTCTACAGTTCTTATTTCAACCTTTACTGTAGCATTTCCACTATCTTTTTTGGCAAAGAATAAATCAACGGCAGTTAAAAAGGCACCATTAGAATCATCAGTTGCCAATCCTTCTCTAGAAGAATCTGGAGCCTCTATATTTCCACCAACAACAAAAGATTGTGCAAGAGGGTCTACGAATCTCTGGATAGTTGTTCTAGTATGAGTGTTTATTGTTGTAACTGATTGTGTTGTATTTGTTGTTAAGTTAGTTACTGTTTTTGTCGTTAGATTTTTCGTAGTTGCCGTAACAGTATTTTCCCACTGTTCAAGAGTACCATCAGAATTAAAATTTGTTTCAGCAACTGAAGTGTCCGAACTTCCTGGAAGACCTGGATCGTTTGTTGAACTTGAACTCAACTTAAATGTTTTAGTTCCAGTAGAAATTCTTACAGTTGGAGTTGGGACTGTATTTGGATCTCTTAAAAAGAACGTTCCAATCAAATCTCCAAAATTATCAGAAATAAGTCTTAAGTCACTTACGGTTGCCACAGATCCACTAGTCTGACCAACCAATTGCATACCTCTAAGTAAATATCCAGAATACTTTCCTTGAGCTTCTTCTGATAGTGAAACCGTATCAACATTCAAAACTTTTGATGATTGACTATATCCTGATGCTATAGATTCAGTTCTAATATATGGGTTAATTGTATAAGTAGTAGATGGTGCATTATATGGACCATATTTGTGATTTGGTGCTGCAACTCTAAATGAAATTAAATTATTACCCCCAGATGTTCCAATAACAGTTTCTCCAACTACAAACGCTTTAGATGGGTTTGATATTTCGATTAATTTTGGAATAAAATCAACTCCACTATTTCCGTCAAGGAACTGATAAAATTGTGTAGATGGTTTGATATTAGATACAGAAAATTGAATATTTCTGGATCTCATAAATGATTCGCTAGATGAAGATATTAATACATTTCTTATTGTCGTATCAGTATTACTTACCGTATCAAAGTTTTCAGTTGTTGCAGTATTGGAAGTAGTATTTGTAGCAGTTGATGAAGTTTGAGTTTGGTCACTACCAACAGTTGTAGTAAAATTACCTTCCCCAAAAATATCAGGAAGATTAACTGTGTCACTTGTTTGAGTATTAATTGGTGTCAGAGTAACGGAAACATTACTTGTTAAATTATTAGTAAGAGTTCTGCTAGAGTTTAATGTTATGCTAATATTTTTATCTGGAAGTTGAATTGTTCTCACCCAGTTGTCAATTTCTGGACTTAATTTAATATCACCACTATAAACAATTACATTAAATGGATTTACATTTTCAACTGTCGTTGCAAAAGCTTGTTCTATCCATCCAATAGATTCGTACTTTAAAGTTACTGCTTTTCCTGTTTTTACTACATTTGGATCTAGTAACTTAAAATTTTCTGAAAAATCTAAATTTTCATCAGTAATTGCAGACTCTGGTGCAATTTGCGATTTTAGTGAATTTCTACTAATAACAGGTGTTATTTCATTTGTAGATGTATTAACTCTAATGGAAGATAATCCCCTGTTAATAAAAGAATAATTTTTAAAATCATCTACAAAAAATCCACTCTTAAATCTATTATTACCATCAGCATCTTGAATCTGCAAAGTCTGAGTATTTACTTCTAGTAAAGACAGTGAAGTAACCCTCTCTAAGTTTTCTACCCTATCTTCAATTAGTCCAATATCTCTCATAGTATATCTTCTATTGTCCTTCAAGGTCACCACAGCATTTGCAGGATTGTAAAGATATGGTGGAAGTTTTATGGTTGCAATTTCCATTACAGCATCATTTTTATCCGGTGCCTTAGGGGTATTTGAGGATATTCCTTTTTCTAGGATGAAATTTTTATTTCTATCAAGATATAGTTTGTCAATTCTAGCTAAGTAATAATCATAACCAAGCAATGAACTTTCATTTGGTGATAAAATTCGTGTTGGACTTAAAGTTCTTGATGCAAAATCAAATGGAGAAGAACTATCTGAGGTAAAAATAGAAACTCTTGGCCTAAAATCTAAAGTATCTGAAGATCTTACAGATCTTGGTCCAATGAAAGGGACATCATGTGTAAATCGTTCTTTATCATAACTTAATACAGTAAATACATCACCACCATCATTAGAAGGAACTGAATAATAATCAAACACAACTAAAAGTTGTTTTGATGGTTCTGTAGTTCCCTTATTCCGGACGATTCTGGAATAATCATAATATTGATCTTTTTGCCCTTTGTCAAGTCTATATGAATTTGTAATATCTTTATACTTTCCAGGAGTTATTGCTTCAATTTCTGTGGTTATGTTTGATTCCTCAAACGTAACTGTTTCAGAATCTGTAAATCTTTCTGAATTTAAGTATACTACTCCAAGGATGTTGGTAGATGGACTTGAAACGACTCTTGCGACAGCTTTACTATTGTTTCCTATAATATTTTCACCAATAATAGCATTAGTTGATACATTAGCACTAGCACCAAATTGTATCCTATCTAAAGTAGGTGCAGAAGAATCGAATGACTCGTAAACTGAAATAATTTTTACTACATCTGGGTAATTTAGTGATATTTCCTCATCTTGAACTCTCAGTCCATAAAATTGATTATAAGTAAGACCGTCTCCAATTGAAGAACTAATACCAGTTCCTGATTGTGGATACTTTGATCTTGTTACATTTAAAGGTTGACTTCTATTATATGTTTTTACTTTGCTTTGTATTCCATTTTTAACTAGTGTAGTATTTACAACAACATTTGATTGTGAAGCAGACAATCCACTAATAGTTACCGTATTTCCGCTCAAAACAAATTGATCTGAAGTTATCGTACCAATACCACCTCCACTATAGTGTATTGAATATCTTTCCTGATCAAATGACTCAAAAAATACACTAGAAATTCCACTAATTGCTGAAGTATTGAATTCCAATACTCCACTACCATTTGTGCCTTGTCCGGTTATTTGTTCGGAAATTGTTAATGATGAATCTGAAAGATTTACTGAAGAAACATTAGGATCTGGTAATTGTGCATATAGGAACCCAGAATTCTCATTTCTTATGACCGGAGCACCCATAAGTATGTTACTGTAAGTTCCATTTGCAACGGCACCGTCAAATACTCCAGAAACTGTGGTGATACCAGCAATTGTTAATGATGTACCAGAAGAAGGAACTGCAGTTACCCGATTAAATGATTCATCTCCAGTTGTAGTTTGATACCTAATAATTGATCCTACTTTTACACCAGTGAAGAATTTTCCTGGGCTTACTAAGGTGTTTCCACCACTAATTGTTCCCTGAGAAACACCATTAGGTAATCTAAATCTTTCAAGAAAACAATTTGCAGTAAAATTTGTTGAAAGTCCGGATACGGTGGTTGTTTGTTTTACTGATTTAATGTCTTCTGTGGAATATGCAGTTACTGTTCTAATAGTTCTTGGAAAATCAATCCCATTGATAATTAACTGCTCTCCAACTGAAAATGTTCCGGAAGTTTGTCTTAAGTTAATAGTAGATGATGCTCCACCAGCAGAAACTGCAAAACCACTAGCGCCGCTACTTTTTCCTTTTACGAACGATGTTGCAGGTAATTCTACACTTGTTACTGAAGTATTTAAACCGACAGTTGTGTAAGTCTGAATGTCATAAAGATATAAATTCCAATTAGTAGCATTATTGGTATAAGAGGCATCGGTCAAACTAAAATTATATACTCTTGCGTTTCCGATAGTGGTTCCAGATCCCACAAATTGATCCAATAAATCTATTGTAAGTTTTTGTTTTGGAGTTCCGGATACTGTATTAACTCTTAGAACATTTCCCATTTCAAAAGGAACATTTACATTATCTACTCTTGCCGTATCTCTTGGTTTATCAATATCAATAATTGTTGTTGAAATTTTTTCTATATCATATCCCCTTACATAAGCCTTTCCTGGGGATATTTTTAAACACATCAAGTTCTCTGATGGTGAGTTTTTTTGTTCAGTTGTTTCGGTATTGAAAAATAAACCATTATTACCTAATCTATCATTTAAAGAATTATTTACAGATACATTAAAAGGTTCAACAGTATAATCACCAGATTCGTCATAAGTTCTTTCTGCCATATAATCTTTGATTATATTATATTGACTTTTTTGTTCAATAATTTTAATTTTTCCATTTTCAACTCTCAAAAGTTCAACAAAATCAGTATCGTTGAGGTCTGATATTAATTTCTTCGTTAGAGTTAAATCAATCTTAAATCTATCTGCTCCGGGTGCTGCATAATTTGTAAATCCCTTAGATGGGTCATACAATGAACTGTCATCTCCAGCACTGAGAATTAATTCGTCAATTTTTAGTCCAACTCTATATGAGGGCGTATTTGTATAATTATCTAAGATTATAGTTTGTTTAGATACATTAACAAAATAACCTCTAATGAAATAAACTCCATCACCAATAGATGCAGAAGAACCTACGGATGTTGCATTCAGTGCTATTAATGATGCAAATGGAGTTCCTGCATTAATGGTAGTATTACCATAAGTTATATTTTCTTCTGCAATTAATGATTCTCCATCTTCAAACGGATTAAACTGAAAATTATTATCAGAATCCAAATATTTTACATATATTGTTAAATCTTCTACATTTTCTCCATCGGGGAGGGAAACAAATTGAATTATTGCTGTTGTTCCTGATATTTGCCCTGTTATTTTTTTACCAATAAAATTATTAATATAAAGAGAAATATCAACTCCAAAATTAGTTGGATTAAGTTTTACAGAATTAAAATTTCCATCATAGGCAATATTTCCGGGAATAACTACCGATCCCTCTTTAAATATATGACTTCCAAAAGATTTTACCTGATCCTGCAAGATAGATTGGAGAGTTGTTAATTCCCTTGCCTGTATTGGATATCCTGGTTTAAACAAGACTTTATAAAAATTCCTTTCAGAATCAAAGTCATCATAATATGGACTGATGTTTAAATCTGTTTTCTGTGTCATTTTTTTTAGAATTCCAGGATAATTTTAATGTCTTCTTTTTGCCTAATGTCTCTTGTTACCAGGGGTCTATTATCAATATAAATTATATCTCCTGTCTTTTTATTTATCTCAGGATTTGCAAGACCTTCTGTAAAAGTTACCCCCAAGTCTATAACTTTACCTCCAACCGTAACCTTATTGGCATTAAATGACGTGTCTATAGATGCGGTAAATGTTCCATTTACACTTACAATATTTCCACCATTAGATTGGAAGTCATATACATTAGAATCTGCACTAACTGTATTATAATCAGTTTCATCTTCATTTATACTACCGAAATATAAAGATCTATCCCTAAAATATTTTAAAACTTTAGTTTCACTGTCATATGAAGCTACATATCCCTTTGCAATTTTTCCATCTGCTCTGGTTTGTTCAATTTCCTCTCCAATAACTGGATTTCCACTAATTGATGTAGTAATTCCTGCATATAGTGATGAATACTGATTTTCTGTAAAAACAACAGTATCCGAAGAAAATGTAGTTGGATTTTTTATAATTCCAACTTGAGCAAATTTAGTGTCCGTTGGAAAATCTTTAGTTGAATCGTCAAATCTGGCATATGCCAATACCTTATCTGTTCCCAATTCGGTATAAATGTCGTAACCATGCCCCTTTGATGGTGGAATGATTGGTATTAGTTTTGCTGGATTTTGAAGACTGTCTATAGGTTGAAGACTTCCTAAATCAACAATTCCCCAAGTATATCCATAACCACCTGCAACAACTTGAGTTTCAGTAATTTTTCCGCCACTTACTTTTATAGAAACTCTGCCGCCAACTCCATCACCAAGAATATCAACAGTTTTTACAACTTCACTATATCCACCGCCACCAGATGCAATATATACTTTCTTAATTTGATTTGGATTTGTAGGTCCAGAATTTCCATTTTCCCTTACACTTACAATTTGAGAATCTGTTGATGTTTTCCAATCATTAGGAACAACAACATATTCTGTCGAATCAAACTTTATAATATCACTGGGAGAAACTGAAAAGAGATATTTCCAAATATAACCATCTCCACTTGTTCCCGCTGCTGAAGGTTCCAAATCTGTAAATGTGGGCTCATCTTGGGATTTGCCACCTTTCAAACTAGTTCCAGAAGAACCATTATCTATACAAATATAAATTCTAAAATCACTATTAATTACATAATAATTAGAATCATATAATCTACTTGAATTTGAATTTGGTGTTGGATTCTGAATGCTATAATCGTGCCTATACATCTCATATGATGTATTAGAAGTCCAAGTAACTTTTCTTATAAGTCTTCTAATATTACTAGATGTAATTTTTTTACCAAATAAAGATGTATCTCTATAGTGTGAGGAATATTTCAAATTATCTGTTGGATTTGGGGCATTGGTGTTCCAATCAGTAGTTCTTCCAAATGCATCTTGTACTGGATTGTCCAAACCCAAAAAAACATAGTAAGAATCGTTACCACCAGTTACAGAATCTATAAAATTACTTGCATTTAATATTCTAAATTGATCCGTTACTATTGCCGCCATATTGATATTTTTTAAGTATTTATAAAAGTTTTGGAAGTGCTCCGGTTTGTCTAATACCAACTCCTCTTCTTTGAATTGTTGCAAAAGTTGACAATCCAACATCTACAGTATTTCCAGTCACTCCTATTGAAATTGCAGAACTTGATCTATTAAATCCAGACATTCTACCCCAAGAGAATTTACCTATGGGGTTTGATATACTTCCAGTAGATGCTAACCCAACCACAGATGTAGTTGATAGTATATTACAAGTAATAATTCCAGTAGTGCTAGTAGAAGAGATTTGATGAATATAGTAAATATTATCTACAAAGGTTGTTCCAATTCCAACCACTGCAGAGTTAGAACTGTTGATAGAAGTTACTCCTTTTCCAACTCTTGTATCAAAAATATAAATTGGATATCCAGTTTGCAATTGAGGAAATCCAACAGGTCCTTCTAAAGTAAACTTAAGTGCTAGGGGATTTCCACCACTACCTGTCGTGGTTCCAATTCCAATAATAGTTCCAGAGAATCCATTTACTAGAGAAATATTTGTAATATTTTCATATATTGGATCTGGAAGTGGAACAATAACTTCTGGTGGTCTCCCAACACTGTAACCCAATCCGGGATTTATAATTGTAATTGGAGTTGTTAGAGATCCTGCAGCAGAGACTGCAATAGTTGCGGTTGCAGTAGACCCAATACCAATACCACCCATAGGTAATGAAGTCAAAATGCCAACTGTTGATGGTGCAGCAATCTTAACAGTAACTGATGCTCCAGTGTATCCACTTCCAGGGTTACTAATTGATAGAGATTGAATTGTTCCCGCAATAGAAACTATTGCAGTTATTCCAGCAGATACTGGATCAGCAACTCCAGAAAAAATTAAAGCATCAAATTTTTCTGGTGCTGTCAAATCATAATTAAAGAATTCTGCATTATCTACAAATATTTCATCAGATGTAGTTGAAAAATCTTTGATAATTTTAGCAGTTGGATAAATTAAAGACTCAATAGAATCTCTAGTTTTATAAACATCTTCTCCGTTAATTTTCCTATCAACTTTTTGTTTAATCCAACTTAATGGTTTATTATTTTCTGAATCAACTCCTTGATTTGAATATAAATTAGTCTCAAACTTATCAGAGAATGATAAATCAAATATTGTCCTCTTATCTTGTGTTATTGTTCCGGGAATTGAATTATTTTTAAGAACCTGTACAGTATCACCTCTTTTTAGAGTTTCATTAATCGTATCATTTACAATAACATCGTCACCATCAGTACCCTTATAGAAGAAAATCGCAACATTATCCTCTGGTCTTGGAGCAGTTGTAAACACGAAACTAGTTCCACCATCAAATTCATAGGCAACTCCAGGATCTTGAATGACTCCATTTATGACAATTAATAGAGCATTTGAAAGATTTATCTGAGAATCCTCAAGAGATTCAAAACTTAATAATTCATTATTATAGAATAATGGGAATCTTGTTCTAACTCCATCCTGATAATTTTTTACTGAATCTATATAATCAAACTCTCCAAACTGCCAAGCGGCAAAAGAATCTGAAAATGTATCAACTACTGTCAACTGGAACTCTGATAATGGAGATGCCAATCCTTTAGCAGTCACCAATCCAACTGGTTTAAATACATCCCCTCTTCGGAATGAGTAACCCTGTCTAGAAATACTAAATCTAGAAACTTCAAAGTATGTTGATCCTATTCCAGTTGCAGAACTTGCTCCAACTTCAACATTGAGTAAAAGACCTATTCCAGTTCTTGTTGTTGCCCCAAGTCCCAATCTAGATACGCCAATTACACTTAAATTTTCATATGATGGTTCAGATACGAATACTTTAGGATTTGTGTATCCAGTTCCGCCACCAACGACAGTAAATGATAGAGTTCCACCCGCTCCAACCGATGCAGTTATGATTGCTGTATCTCCAATATGATCACTTTGATATACGGAAACTCCCACCGAAACAACACCATTATATCCAGAACCAAGATTATCAGTAGTTCCTAGTCCAACAGATACTATACTGCCCCCAGCACCAACTACGGCAGTTACTGCTGCCCCTACAAGAGGTGCATATCCAAGACCAATAGAAGAACCCAACGAAATAATTATCCCCCCTCTGGGGGTTTGATTTTGATTTACATCAAAATCTGAAGTAATAATTGTACCAGTACCAGAAGATGTAATACCAGAGAATACTACGCTAGATATTCCAGAAACAGTATTTTCAATAATACTAAAATTATTTTGCGGATTATTAATAGTTGTTGGAGTTTGGAAAACACCGTTTATAAACAAAATTCCATTTCCTCCAGTGGTTCCTAGTCCTACAGTGTTTGCCCCACCAACAGTTAATGTGAAAGTTCTACCAATACCTGTAAATTGACTTGAAATATCATCATACAGTTGATTTGATGTGTAATCATTTCTCAAGAAAACTCTTCCCGTAAAATCAGAAGTTTCGAAAGTCAAATTACTAGAATCTCTTTCTATTTGTGGATTACCTCTTGGAGATTCGGCAAAGAAAATATTACTATCAACAATATTATAAGATCCTTTATAAATTCTTACTGAAGTAGTGTCTGTATGAGTTGTTGCCGATGATCCGACAAATGCTCTAGTGACTTCAACTAAATTAACATTTCCACTATTTGTAATAGGTCCAACATTAGTAGTTCCCAATCCAACATTAATTATACCCATATATTCATTATCAATTTTTAGAATATCTTTTGGAATAATTGTAGATATTCCACTCAAGGCAAATATTGAAGAACCTGCACTTATTTGCCCACCATTACCAAGCAAATTATATGCTATTGGAGTAAATTGTAATGGGTATTGGGCAATATTGTCGATAGTAATAAGTGATTTTTCAAGTTTTTTATCCATTTCAAGTTGGTGTGCATTACCACTACCGTATGAAGTAAATGTAACTCCAATTCCTAGTGTAGCATAATCCTTTCTTGTGGATAATTTAAATGTATTATCTGATAATTTTATAACATAAACATCAGATGGGAGTATTGTAGTTACAACACCTACAGAATTTAGAGTTGAACCAATTCCAACGGCACTGGCACCAACTCCAATAAATGTTGATTTTGGCGTATAGATAAGTTTTTCTAGATTACTAAAGAAATGATTTTGTATAGTGAATATTCCCGTTGATGGGTCTGGAGTTAATGGATTTATTGGATTAAATCTTTTTCTAAAAATTTCAATTCCATTGGAGTTTAGATTAAAATTAGTTTTATTAATTCTACTTCCATTAATTGCATTATATAATTTAATATCAATCGATTCTTCTACTGTTCCGTAACTTAAATTCGGAGCAGTATTTTGAATATCTAAAGTTGTATAGAAACATTGATTAAATGCTGAAATATTAACCTTTGAAGTTATTGTTGTGTCTGGATAGAATTTTAGTATAAAATTACTACCAGAATATTCTCCACCAAAAGTTCCAATTCCATTTGTGCTTCCAACAGAAAGAAATGGTGACTGTTGAACATAAATGTCAGTTTCGTCCTGTATTAACATAATTTGATGAAGAGCACTTGTTGATCCAACACTGACTTCCACCAAAGATTTAACTGCATTAAAATTAGATTTATCCAATGATATGACAGTTGATGCGGAAGAAACTGTGGATGAATAAGTTGATTGATATACTGCACTTCTTTCATTTCCTGGTATTTGACCTGGAGATATAAATCTATATGCACCAGTTCCTACAGATGTTGTTCCAAACCCAACAACTTTTGACCTGACATTTACTGGATTTGATGAATTATTAATATAATTTAATGATAAAATTCCAGAAGGAGAAATACTTGCCGTGAATATTCCTATATTATTACCGGAATAATAATTGCTGGAAAATTCAGAATCAAAATAATATTCTGAGATATAAGTATCATCGATGATAGTACTAAAATTGACGACAGTGCCAACACCAATTATGCTTGATGATGTAGATGCAGTGCCGATTTGAACAAATGTAGATCCAATGGCAACAATTGGTCTGTTAGTAATTGCGGCGCCAACCACACTTACAGAACTTACACCAACTATAAGTCCAGTTGTATCAGCAACAAAAATTACAGTTGATCCAATTCCAACAGTTGAATTAATTGTTGTAGATAATAAGTTTACATATTCTTTATGATTCAAATAAACTTCAGCAAAGTTCATTTGAGTTGTTGCTGAACCAACAATCTGGACATTTAAATACAATGAAGAAAACTTATTAGATTCTACGGATACAAGTGAAGTTTGTATTCCAGATGCCGCAGTTCTATTTGAACCGGTTAAATTGATGAATCCTACAGAAGTTGTCCCAATTCCTACTAAAGGAGAATTAAAATTACTATTAATTAGTTTAACATCATAATCAATATCGAATGGATTATTTGGAATAAATCTTAAGTAAGTATTATCATCCACATCGTCTTCAATTAATATAAATTTTCCTATTGGTTCTCCGGAGATATGTGTAAGTCCTACTCCAGTATTGACTAGAGTTGATTTTTCTGCCAAAAATGGATTACTTCCATTATTCAATAAAACTAATTCCGTTAATTGAATTTCTGTATTATCAAGACTGGAAACCCGGACTAGTATATTGTTATAAGATACTCCAGAATTTAATTGTAGTAAATTGAGAAATTCACTTGGATTTCCATCGGAGTCGGAAAATTGTCGATTTATGTCATCTATTTTTAAAACTACATTACTTCTACACTCAATGTAATCAGTTAATTTTTTATTTTTTAATTTTAAGAACTTTGAAGAAGTCCCAACTACATCAATATCTTTTACTAAATCAAAATCATAAATTGTATCTACTCGGTTTTCTTCTATTATGTCATAAATTATAGATGTAGCATTCTCAGAATTTATAGCACCAAAGTTTGTAGTTGATGTGATTCCAGTATCTGCAAAATTCTTCAATCCACTAGTATGGACTAAACTATTAACTGGTGTTCTTAATTCTTGATATGTAATTGGACTCTTTACCGTGTAGGAAAGATTCTGATAATAATCATTATTCGGAATAACTTGATTATCTTGATCTAATTTACCAATATCATTAGACCATCCAATGTTTTTTTCAACTGAATAGTCAATCTTAAATCTACCGATACCAGATTCAATTTTATCTATTGTTGCTATATTTCCAGATTCTTTTCCTATAATAATTTCTCCAACAGACAACTCATAGGTTCCGGATACTTTAATAAATGAATTTTCATATGAAGAAATTTCTAAGTCTCTCTCAGTATCATTTGAAATAAGTTTTTCTCCAACAATAAATTGAGATGGAATTTGAGTAACAGTAAATGATGGATAGTCGGTTCTTTTTATGATATTTCCAACAGAATCCTGAATTGTTTTTGCTATACCAGTATTTGTAGTTAATCCAGAAATATTGATTGTTACTGAATCGAGAACTCCAGCAGTATTAATACTCTGAATCTTGAAGAATTTGTATCCATAGTCTTCAGAATTAAATCCAGTCCCTTCGGTACTAAATTTTTGAATTCCTTCCACAAATACTTGATCATTAGCACTAAAAGGATATGGTACAAAGGTAGAAAATCCTAAAGTTGGTGTTGTTATGAAGCAAGTAAATATTCCACTTGAAGAAGATTGAACTTGTTGAATACTAATTCCATTAGTGTTATTGGTGGTGAATAATTGTACCGTTGTTTCTGGAAGACCATTTGGTTGCTGTATAATACTTATAGAATCAATAGAATTTCCTGATAGTTTTGCTTCCAATATTCCACTATCAATTTTTTCTCCAGTGCTAGAATTCACAATTATTACAGATGGGGAATCAGTATATCCATTTCCGCCATTATTAACTGTAACAATACCAATTGTATTTGAGTCTTTAATTGTGATTAGAGGAGATATGAATGCAACTGGTTGTAAAGTTTTATCTGAAGAATATTGAAATCCTTCATTGACAATTCTTACTTCTTTTGCATTGCCTATAGATGTCGATTTTGGAGTAATGTAAGCATCCTTTCCGTTCGCAGAATTAGATCCTACAAATGTTGGAAGTTTTTTATATCCAGAACCACCAGAAATAATATCAATTCTATCAATAGGACCTTTTGCCGATAATGAAGTAGTAGTATATTGTAATTTATCACACTCATTTTGAATATATGTTAATTTTTCTGGTTTTTTAGATAAAGAAACATTAAATGTAGTTGCTCCTACACCAGAAATTATATAATTAGAACGATATACGCTATTCGCAAATAATATTTCGGAATAATTATTTACTTCTGTATCTGAAGTGCTAATGTACCCAGATTTTTCTAAATTGTAATATAACTTTGTTGGTAAACTTTCACTATAATTAATTGCCAGAGAGGCATTAGTGGAAACTCCTATAGTTCCAATGTCAGATAGTGTAAACAAATTAGAAGATGGAGTTGAAATAAATTCATTATTATAATCTTGATCGTAGTAAAGTTTAAATTTATATCCCGCTAAAGAATTATCTGATAAATTAAATATAAGGTTATTATTTTTAATTGATTCAATTTGGGGATTTATTAATGAAATACTTTGACTTGAACCACCAGTTCCGGCAATACTTACTGTTGTTGGGGGAATGGTTTTAGAGTCTAGATATGTTTCAGAAAGTTTTATTGTGTTATCATTAACTCGGTAAACATAATAAAATCCAGTTGATAATCCAGATGCAACTAAATTAGATGAATATAGAATTTTATCTCCAGTTTTTAAGTTATGCGAATTAATTGAAATGCTATTTGTTGATGTGTTAATTCCGGTTGAAGTAAATCCAATTGGATTGATTAAAATGTTTCCAGTTATTAAATCTCTTTTTACTCTAATGCCAGTAGAAGTTCCAATACCAACAGAAAGATTTGGTTCTATACTTAAACTAATAACATCTCCGCTAGAAAGTTCGTGAGAAGTTGATACTGAAACTGTAGATTTAACTCTTTCAACCTTTCCAACTATTTGTGGGTATGTACTTTCAAATGAATACTTATCATTATCACTACCGTTAGTAATGAAGAATACTTCGGAAGAATTGAGAGTAGTTTTTATTCCAATTGTATTTTTATTTTTATTAGTTACATATACATTTTGAGGTAAATCAAATGTACCTGTACTTAGTGAAGTTGAAATTGATATTACACCATTACCATTGCTCGCAAATATTACCTGCTGATTATTTTTAAATGGGTGATTTTCAATATAAATTCCTTGAGTTGGAACAGTTCTGGTAATATTAGAATCTCCAAATTGAAATGTTATTTTATTTGTAATTCCAGGTGTAGTACCAATTCCTACTGATTGTTTTGGATTGAAAAATACTTTGTCATTTACATTAGATTCAAAATAATCTATTTTTTGTGAAATAATGAATGAATCTGGAATAAAGTTTATTTGAGTAGTTGCAGTGTGAGATACTCCGGTAGATCCTCTTTCTACTTTAAGTATATTAAGGTTTTTATATACTTCCAATACTGATAGTCTTTCACTACCTATTGCGATGCTACTTCCTATAGATACGGTTTCTGGAAGTTGTGTAATATAAATTTCAGTTGTCAATCCTGATGTTGATGTTGATGGAATGTCCTTAAGAACATTTGAATAATACGAAGATACTCCAATCTTATATGAATTATTTAACTTTGATAAGTTGGTTGAAAATCCTGAAACCATAACAAAATCATTATTGGACAAATTGTGATATGGTTTAATTGTAACTTTTACTTCCCCTCCAGCATTATATGTAAAAATAGAATTTTCATAAGTTTCTATAGAAGTATCTATTTTTGTAATATCTTTTCCTTCTATTGAAGATACTCTTGCAATCAATCCACCTCCAGAAGTGCCACTATCGTTGAAATTTAAAATATCATTAACTTTATAATCAGATCCAGAATTAATAATATCAAAAGAACTTACAAATCCTTCAGATACCGACTCAACAATCGACTCTTGTGATGTAATTTCATTAGTCTCTACTATAAAATCATTTTTTGCATAATTATCGGATACTTTATACGGTAAGGTATTTCTAAGTAAATTTGAGTTGTTAAAATCAAATGTTTGGTTTAAAGTATAGTTTTCATTTATGGTATTAGATCTATATTTGTTTCCTATAAAATATGGGAATTGTGAAGTGAAAGAGGTTGGGTTAATAGTTGCAAAATATGCATAAACTCCATTTGGAAATTCTGGTGTTTTTCCAAATCTTCCATTATTTTCATCCAAATCTCCAGAATTTGTGTATTTGTAATCTTCAACAAAGAACCCTAACGGCAATTCTGGTCTATCAATAATGTTAGAAGAACTTAATGTATATCCAGAAGTTAAAATTTTAGGAGTAGAATTGGTATCCTCCGGATTAGAATATCCATATGCTCCATATATTGGATTTCCATCATATGCCCACCCAATTATATTAGAAACCTGAGATCCACTATCACCAAATGAAGTTCTTAAGTTTTCAAAATATCCACAAACAGAATACTGCAATTGATTTTCAGTTTCTATTAAAATTTCATCACCAAACTTTAAGTTATTATTAACTGTTAAATCTCTAATATTGGCACTTAAAATTGCATTAGAACCTGAAGGATTTACTTTAATTATTGTTGAGGTGCTTGAGTATCCAATTCCCGGATTTACTATCTTAATATCTGTTATTTTTTGGTTAGTAATGACTGGTCTTAAATCTGCTCCGGATCCGGCACCGGTTAAATCTGTTACAACCAAATCAGGAGTTGAATAATAATCAACCCCACCATATTGAATATTTACGGAATTAATTTGACCATTTACAATAATTGGTTTTAATTTTGCCTCCTTTCCGGTTTTTATCGTTATTAATGGTCTTCTCTCAAGATTTACAATTGTCGATCCATATCCAGTTCCACTTTCATATAGATAAGCATCTATAATATTACCTTTAACAATAGGAGTTGCTACAAGAGATTGAATCTGTTGACTTGTGGTTCCAAATCCAACAGGAGTATATTGTATAGAAACAGAAATATTAGGATAACTAAAATATTGATATCCCGATCCAGTAGAAGAAAATTTAATATAATTTTTTCTATTATAATTTGATATGTCAGTTCCACCAATTCCAGCATCACAAAGTCTAAAAGAATCATCATTATTTTTCAATACATGATATTGAGATAATGTAGAAATTCCAATTGTAGATGTTTCATATTGATAAGTTACAAGTTCTCCACTCTTAAATCCATGATTTTCGAAACTAATCGTGTAGTTTATTGTGGATATTCCTGTTGAAGAAACAATTAACTCTCTATTTGTATATCCATTCCCACCATTTAATATTTTAATCTCTGATATGGTATTTTTAAATGATGCAGTAGAAAACTTATGTATTCCTCCGGCACTAATTCCATTAAATTTGATAGTATTAATTCCCGACTGATAATCAGAATTGGACTGATAAAGTCTGATAGTTCTGTTATTATCAACTTTAGAATAATATGTGGCATTATTTACTAAAGTTAAATTTGTAGTACCAATACCAATTGAAGAATTTCCATTAGAATTGTAAACTACTAATTCCCCATTGCTTAAATTGTGATTCGTTAAAAATGACAATTGATTTGTCGTTGAACTAATTCCCCCAGAATTTGTGGTCAATCTTCCATCGAAGAAAATATCTCTTCTTCTCTTCGTAAGAATGGGTTCTAATACGCAACCAGACCCATTACCACCAGTTACACCAATAGATACAATTGTATTGATATCATAGTCTTGAGAATCGATGTAAACTTTTTTAATTGACCCACCAACTACTGGTCTAACTAATGCTGTAGATCCAATTCCAGAAGAAACGGATATTGATGGGGGATTAATAACATCATAGTCTATTCCACCATTTAATACACTAATAGATTTTAAAGGACCATAGTATACTTTATCATTGGATTTATAACTATTAACTTCAACACCATTAATTAACATTCCGACTGAACCTGGAATTGTTAATTCTCCAGTTCCAGTATCGATACTTTCAGATAATGGAAATTTTTTGAGTAATTTTTGAGCACCAATTATACCAGATTTCTGAGAATATAATGTAAATCTATGAGTTTGATTGGCAAAATTTGAATTTGAAAATGTTAAGAAATTATCAGTTCCAACAAATGATAATGATGAATATAATCTTATTTTATTAGATGGATCTAGAACTTGTACATAATAATCTCCAGTATCTAATCCAACAATAGGTGTTCCTGATGGTTGATAGTAAATTCTATCGCCAGTGATAAATGGAACTGGATTTTGAAATACTATACTTGTGTAGTTGTTATCTATTACATCAGCAGTTCCTATTCCAACTGATGTTTTAATATCTTTTGTTATTTTATATGTAAAATTTCCATCATATCCATCTCTACCCGATGGTAATGAGTTAGAAGCTACATAGGCATACTCATCATCAGTATATAAATTTTGAATATCTGATAAAATAACATTATTTCCAAATTCTATTGGAACTACTGTACTGTTTGCGGTATTAATTTTTCTTCTTAAATCATACTTCACTCCATTTTCTGCCGTGAAGTTTAAATTATATATAATAACTCTATTTTGTGAAGATATAATATCCGAAATATATGCACCAGAAGATGAAACTACAACATTACTATTTTTTTCTAAAATTTCTACTTCATCTCCAATTTTTAAACTAGACCTGTCAATTGGACTTTTTAAAGTAAAATTACTGATATTTTCTATTTCATATCTAGATCCAGTATTGTATATCCACGAATTTGCAAATATTTCTTTATATGTCTTATTCTGCTGCGGATTTTGAATCAAATCCCCAATATTTTTAACTGATATTTTTTGCCCTTCATCCAAATTTAAAGTATCTGATACTTGAACAAATTTAGATAATACTCCCGTAAGTCTTAACTCAACTTTTTTATCCAAATCTCCATTTTCATATCCAAAATAAATTTCATCAGATCTTATATCGGCAGATGATAAAATTGAAGATGTAATTCCAGTACATCCAAAAAACTGATTAATACTCTTACTTGTATAAGTGATAGTATTAATTCCAGATATGATGGTTCCAATTCCAGCAAATCCTATTGTAGAGTCTACTGAAATTACTGACGACCCGATGGCAACATTTTTTAGACTTTTTGTATTTGGAGTAATTGTAAAATTTCCAAGAACAGCGGAAAAATTTTCATATCCAACAAAAAGTGAAATCTTAAAATATTGTATATTATTTCTGGTAAATAGTTCTACTTCAGAAATTGAGGCACTAGTGCTCTCATCATTAAATTTCTGAATTGTTTGACCTACCAATTTAGAAGGATCTCCAGAAATTCTTTCTGCAATTACAATTTCTCTTCTTATAAATTCTGCCGAAGATGGTTTAATTAAAAACTCCTCTAAATTTACTACCAGAGGAGTTACTCCATATAAAATATTAAATAAAATTCTAAATGATTCGTCAGTCCCCTTTGCCTGATAAAATGATCTTGCTTCCTTTATAAAATTACCAACATTTAAATTTGATACAAAATCAACTTCTTCCAGACCTGGAGTAAAAGTGTATTTTATTTTTTTATAAAACTCTTTTAAGAATAAAGAACTTAGATTTTGTACGGATGATCCAGCACTATGAAATGTAGATATCGATTCTGAAAATACTAATTCTTCTTGATTTGAATTTGAATGATAATTAGTAATGCCACTAAACCCACGAACACATCCTGTAAATGTATTTGTGGTTATTCCGGTATATGTAATAATTTCATCATCAATCTTCAATAAACCATAAGTTTGAGGAAAACCTTTAGTACTACTTACTGTAATAATATTTGATGTTGTTGTGATTCCTATTGTAAGTATCGTACTATCAACTACAACTTCTGGAGTTAGATTATCTAATTTCAAATATTGATCTAAATTTTCTGCAATATCAACTACACCACCTTGATATTCTTGAGAAATATAATATTGCTTTAAAAATTCTGCCGTATTTGGACTTTCATCCAAAATAAAGTTTGGAAGTTGATTTTCAATAACTTGCTGAACCTTAACTCTAGATTCGAACCCAGTCTGTATCATATTATGCTCTTATTAAATTCCCGTTTGAATAACTTGATGTATAATAGTCTCTGGCAAATAATGTACCTGATATTTCATCACCGGAGGCAACTACATCTCTTACCATATTTATTGTGCTTTTTGAAATACTAAAATTTAAATATAAATCTTTTAGTCCAAGAACATCATTAGATTCTGGGAATGCCTGTATTTCGATAATATCATTTTCTTTAGATGTTGAAATAATGTTTATGGTTCCCAATTTAATTTCACCTTTCACATAATCAACTGTTCCGGAAGATTTTGCAACTATTCTTGTAGTTCCATCGCTTAAAGGTTTTACTATTGATAGTATTCCAGTTTTTCCATCGCTATTAGGTACATCTGTTAGATATACGGTATCCGAATCTGCAGAAATTTTAAATCCAGTGCTTTTAATATTAAAACCGCCACTATTGATATGAAATTTATTTCCAAAGCATAGTTCATATTGTGCAAACTGGTTTATCTGCGCTTTCAAATCTCTTCTAATTCTAACCTTAGTGATATTAGAAGTTATAGCAATATCAGTATTGTCAATTATTTGAAGAACCTTACTATATTTAAATCTTCCACCAAATGAATTGAGATCCACAGAATCGGAATATTCTGTCAATGAATTTATAATTTTTGTTTTCAATGATTCTACTGCCGATACTTGAGCATAGTTGTAATAAATTGATGAATCAATTTCTACATATAATATCTTAAGATCAATTATTTTTTGATTAATTCCAGAAATACTATATTGCTTTAATTTATTTTTAATTTGTTCTTTATTAAAATCGGAAACAAAAGTTCCATTTTTTGGTTTAATACTTATTGATACTGTACCAAATTCTGGTGGATCTAATTCTTCACCTCCAATAACAGCAACTGATTCGGTATCTGGATATATTTTTTTTATAATTGCCTCATAATCTCTTGATGTTACTGCCCTATATTGAGAGGAATAAATTCTTGGGGCAAAATATTTGACAGAATCTATGGATTCTATTTCAGAACCATTTTGAGATGACTGATTCGTTATAACAGAGACCGAACCTGTTTCACTATTTGGACTAGTGCTCCCGGCAAAAGAAAATGAAGAAGCACCATTACCATCTTCACCATCGGTAACAATATAATTTACTGTAATTACTGAATTGTTTTCTAATTTTTTTCCAATCAGTCCATCACCGAAAAGTAATTCATATTTTTCATCTTGAACTTCTTGTAGGAGATATATTCTTGAGGATGAATCTACATTAAGAATATTATCAACAGAAGAATATTCTACTCCAAGACCACTATCATTAATTCCCTTCACATAGACTGAGATGGTGGAAGTATCAATAAATGAGTTGTTTAAAATAAATCTTTGATCCAGAGATCCATCTACTGTAAATTGTTTAGTTAAAAATGTTCCTTGATAGATATTAATATTATTAAAAGATGCTGCTCCGTCTACAACATTTGATGATATGTTGTCTGGGATTGAAAATGTGTATGAAGTATTATCTACAGAACCTATACAGACTAGACCTTTCTGTAAGGTAAGTGTGGGAGTTGCGGTTGTGGGGATATTAAATGATATTTGTGCCTTTGCTGCCGTCCTGGAGCGAGGTACGTAACCGATATTTCTTGCTAGTGAAACAACATTTTCACGAACAGTTGCAGAATCCAGAAAGGATTCGTTCACAACCATATTCGAGTTGAATGAGGTAATATAGGTATTATATGCTAGCGTGTCTATTAGTACAGAAAAATTAGATCCCTCAAAGTCAAAATCCGTGAATGTGGAGTTGGCACGGAGATAATCTTTAATGGATGTCTTTATCTGATCGAAATCTAGATTTGTAAATTTAGTAAAAGGCATTTTATCTTGTTGCCTCTAGTATGAATGAATATTCTTGAGTTGGAAATTCTTGCCCTATAATATCAAAAATAATTGTTACATTAAAGGTATTATCATCTGGAATAGGATCTACCTGAACTTCTACATTATTAACTCTTGGTTCAAAGTTATTAATGGATATTTCAATTTGACTTTGTATTACTGATGCAGTACCAAAATCAACAAATTCAAATAAACTTTTTGTAATATCAGATCCTAAGAGTGAATTGAAGAATCTTTCCGTTGGAATAGTTTCTACAATATTTCTTACTGATCTACGAATTGCATTTTCATTCTTTAGTATCGGCAGATCCTTTGTCACTGGATGTGGTTCAAAGGATAAACTGATATCTTTGAATGATCTGGATATCCTTTGAATTGCCATCGAACGAAAGTTTTTTATTTATTTATACCTACTTCCAGGAAGAACCATAGTTTGGTTCTGTTCCATAAGACCAATCATCATAGTCTTCATCATTACGAATTTTTTCGTGCAGTTCAACTTGTTTTTTTAGGTTATGCTTCGGTGCAACATCATAGACCACTTCTTGAATGAGTCTTTTTTGATTTTCTTCTGATTCGAATAGCATTTTGAAACTCCTGTTTTAATTTAAAACAGAACTTTTATAAAGGAGGTTTCTATCTCCTATTACTATTTAACGATTTACTTCTCGAAGATTGTAATTATCAGAATTTAGATATTTTAATAATTCAATTGCAACTAGTCTAGGATTTCCTTCACCACAAGTATAGACATCAATTGCTATACAACCATTTTCAGGCCAGGTGTGGCAAGAAACATGACTTTCTGAGAGTGCAATAACAATAGTACATCCTTGAGGAAAAAAACAATGAGAAAAAATATTCAAAATAGTCATATTTGCACGATTAATACCCTTCTCCATTGTTTCTTGGAGAGATATTACGTCATTTAAGAGGTTAAATTTAACATCATACACCTCCAAAAGGAGATGAGTTCCCATCGAATGCTGTTTCAACTAAATTTTATGTAAAAAAAATATTTAGTCTATTATCTCCAATGATTATTTGGTCTTTCCCACCAAAAATGAAGGTCTACTTTACTATCATCATAGTATAACGAGACAAAATCACTTTTAAATTTACTATGAATATTCTCACATAATGCTACTGTATAGTATTTTTTGTCAATTATATCCGTAATCCATTTATAATTACCTCCTCTTATAACTCCTGCCTCAATTAAAACAAATTTTTTCCACTGTTTTGACCACTTTAAATAGTTTTCAATAAAATCTTTACGATATTCGTTTACATTTTCATCCGGAAATGGAACATTAACTGATTCTATATGAAATATTTCTCCATCCATACTTAAAGAATGTGAAAGATGTTGTGTCACAATTGCGGAATAATCGGGAGAAACCATTAAAAAACAAGTATCGGAAGGATGAATATCAATCTCCGATACTTGAATGAGATAAGTTATTTGTTGAATTAGTGCCTTTTCTTTATCTTCAGAAATGAAAAGCAATGGATTCATTTTTTACCTTGTCCCCTGTATTTCTTACGAGCTTTATTACGAGAAGATGCCGCATACTTAGTATGAGCACCACAACCTTGCTTAGTTTTCTTGGGGAGAGATTCAATTACTTGCTTCCCACCACCACCTGATGATTTTTTAATTGCCATTAATTTTCTCCTATAATTTCAGTTTCAATTTCATTTGGATTTGGAGAACCCGTCTGATAAAATTGTACGGACAGATCCTCCATAGTATTGAAGTATTCTTCTTCTGTAAGATTAGAATAAATTTTACGACCCTTACAGATTATATTGTAAGATTCGTTAGTCATCAAATTACTCTTGTCTTTTCGTGACCGACTCTAATACGAGGGTCGCACCAAATCTCAAATCCTGCTTCTTTTGCATCCAAACAGAATGATACATCTTCTCCACACATATCCTGAACTTCTCCAGATTCAAAGACTTGCATCTTTGGTGCAAACCATGGATATGTCATCTCCGAGTGCTCGAAGACTCCTTTCTTAATCAGTAACCAACCAAATCCTGCATAATCAACTGTGAATGGTTTGCGACGCTTGGAGATGCTATCGACGGTCTCATGATTCATGACTCCACCATTATTGCGGAAATCATCTTCTTCCATCCAGTGTGCCACTGAGGTTGTATGCCCGTCTTCGGTTGCATACCATCCAGATGCAATATCTTTGTCCATAAGAACTAATTGCCAAAACTTTTCACTATTGAAGACAATATCAGAGTCAATCCAAAGTTGCCAATCATAATTGAGTTTTCCATCCCAGGGAAGTTGATTTGGACCTCTGAGTACATTCGCACCCAAACATTTGCATCGTGCAAAGTTTACCATGGATGAATAGTCTTGTGAGATTTGAATGCTTGCACCGTTCTGTACAAGATCAAAGCACAATTGAACAAAACTTTTCAGATATGTATAGGAGACTCCTCTTCCGGGAAGACAAAAGACAATTGATTTGCCTCGTACCATTTCCCTTGCTAGATCGTAATCCCATTCTAATTCTTTATTTGCTGCTACGGGGGCAGATGCTTTAACGGTAAATCCTTTAGCCATAATAGTAAGTAGTTACTTCAGTATCATACAACATTATATATCAGTTGTCAATCAATCGTTTTCGGAAAGAATCACATCTTTACCATCCAATAAAAACTTGACTTCGGTATCTTCATACCAAGAAAGTTCGTTCATAATTTGTTCGGGGATTATTAAAAAATATTGCCCGGTAATTGGATCAACTTGTATGGACTCGAAAATTTCCTCGGAATTTTTTTTCATTTTCGTGTTTATAAAACTTTATTTTATTTTTTATATAGCGAAAAATTTTTTTATGTTTGGTGTTTATACATCTCTCGCTTCCGTAACACTTTGTAGGTTAGGGTAGTTAGGCGTTTTTATATACGGGGCGGCGGGGGGTCGGCACCGCGCCATGGGCACTGTCCCCACACGAACGACCAGACTGCCCCGGCACGAACGACCAACCCGCTCAGAAGCGGGCAGCGAGCGGGGAGTGACCCACCCCATTCAGGCGGCGGTCACGGGCAGCGGCAATTCGGTCTGCCTTTGCCTGAGCGGCGAAGCGTTGGGCGTTGGTGGTCTTGTCTCCGACCCACTGCCGACCCAGACCGGTTACGGGGGTCAGGGTCATGCCACGCCCCGAACCGTTGGCAGAGTTGACTGCCATAGAGGCACGAACGCCATCGGCGCCGGAACCCAGATGACCGATGGCGGTGTGTTGGTTGTGAAGTGCCATGATGGGGGGGGGTGTGAACTGAGTGAATTGTAGCACGAATGGGGTCAGAACCCCAACCAGACCAGGAACGACCAGAGGGTCACCCCAGAGCATAACGGTTCAACCACTGCCCAACGCTCTGCTGCGGATTGAGCAGGCGGAGCATATCACGGCGGCGGACGGTATGGGTGCTGAGGTGACCCGACCGCCAGAAGACGGTGATATTGCGCTTCCGGAAGCGAAGGCGGAGTTCAGAGCAGGCGCTGCTCGGTACGTCCTGCCAGATGATGACGGTGTAGAGGGGGTTACGCATGAGGGTCGGTTGCTTGTGAACTGAGAGAATCATACCACGAATCGGGGGCAGGGAACGAACCCCACCCCCACGAACTCACCCCAACCAGGTCAGGCGCTTTGCTTCGGGGTTACAGTAGAACTGATGACCCGGACCCTGCCAACCCACGAACGGGGTGTGAAGGTCTGCCAACTCAACGGCGGATAGACCATCGGACTCCATGGAGCGACCCAGCACATCATCACGGTGGGAGTTGAGTTGCGGGCGACCCTTGGAAACGTTGCGGGAGACCCATACGGTCTGGCGGGTCTGAAGGTCGGTTGCTGGAGAGAAGAGTGCCATCGGTGTTGGTTGGTTTGGAACTGAGAGAATCATAGCATGGAATGGGGTCAGAGGGAAACCCACCCCTGCTTAATGCGGCGCTCAAGGTGGCGGGCAGCAAGGTCCTCTTTACGGGTCATCGCTGCCTGACCGGGACGGGGACCACGGCGGGGCAGGCGGGTGACCTTGAATTCTCCGGAGGCAATGGCAGCGGTCAGTTCGGCAGAGGTCATCGGGGTCGGTGTCGGTGGAACTGATAGTATTGTAGCAGATCAGGGGTCAGGCAGCAGTCAGAACCCGTCCGACCCGCAAATCATAAACCTTAGGGGTTTTGGTGACCTGATCGGGTCCGACCTGCTCAACGGTTGCCCGCTTGATATTGATTCCGTTGGAGGGGTTGCCCAACAGACGATATCCCATCTGAGGGGAAACGCCCTCGGGGAAGCGGACGAACTGAACCATAGGAGTGACCTTGTTTCGGCGGGAGAAGCGGGTAACCTTGAGGATCATCGGGATTGGTTGCGGTTGATAGTATTGTAGCAGGTCAGCGGGGCAATGGGGGGCAGTCCAGCGAACCGCTACGGTGGCAGATTTCCGCCTGCTCCGCTTCCAGTGTGGCGCCGATGGTGGAGAGGGCAGCGTTGCCAATCATCAGGCAGAGGGCACAGAATCCGATGGGGAACAGAGCGCGGGTCATTCGGGTCGGTTGCGGTTGATAGTATTGTAGCAGGTCGGGGGCAGGACCCCTCAGATTCCGTTGAGGAAGTCTGCCAGTGCCTCATCGTATTCTGCTTTGGTTTGGAAGGTCCGCCCGTGGATGGTTCGGGGATACGTGGCATCCAAACCAGCGGCAGCAACGTTCCGGCAGTCCTGCTCATCGTATCCCATTTCAATCAGGGTTGCGACGTAGGGGTTGAAGGCGGTCATTTGGTCTCGGTTCGTTTGGTATGCTTTAGTCTACAGGGTCAGGGGTCCCGGTCCCGGTGACCCGGTGCCAGTCTGGCAATTGGTTAGGTATCAGAACTGAATCTCACTTAGAGTAGGATTAGCAGCGGAATCAGGACTGACACTATCAGAAACCCCATCAACAATTGAATCAAGAATCTGGAGAATTTGCTCACCATTGGAACCCTTAGCAAGGAGTGAGAGGAGGACATCGCGGGACATAATGTAGAAAGAAAAATGTTAATGAAAGTGTGGGAGAAGTTTAGAGTCATTCTCCCAGGACTTGAGATTTAGAAGTCGAAAATGTCGCCGTTGATTTCTGCGCGGTTGACTTTAGGGTCAGTCCATTTCACACCGTCGCGGGTCTCTTTGGCACCACAATCATACATCAATTCAAGCAGTTCTTCATAGCAGCAGATATCACGTTCTGCGATAGCATCCTGAACGCAAGCATCATTCTGAATCCAGAGAGCTACGTTCCAGGTTTCATAATTGGTCCAACCGTTATAAGTTTGGTCGGTCAGGCAGGTCTGGTAGGTGGTGACGGTCATTTGCTTGGGTTGTTTGGTATGAATCAATTATAAGGGGTGGAGAGGGTGCCAGGGGCACCCGATGTGCCAGTGCCTCAGGCGGCACACAGCAGTGCCGATTCCATATTCACCTCCCGAACATCCATCTTGGAGTAATCATAACCCTCCTGCTCCTCAAGATACACAAGGTATGCATTTGCAGTGGAGAAGCAGTCAAACAAGCGGAGCGATTTGAAGTCCTCACCTTCATAATCAAAACCACCGATGACAGCGTAGACTTTAGTGATTTGCATTTGCTTGGGTTGCGTGGTATGAATCAATTATAAGGGGTGGAGAGGGGTCCTGGGAGACCCCGTGTGCCACTAGGGCAACTGTCACATCCAACCGCAGCGGGGGCAGGCAGGATGACCATTACAACCGCAGCGGGGCAGGGTGAGAATACCTATCAGGGTGTTGAGGTTACGCTCATCAGCGGTGCCTGCCTTACGGTCTGCCTCAGCGATGGCAGCGGCAGCGATGGCACGGGACTGGGCGGCACGGTCCTGAGCGGTGATGGCGTTGCGGGTCATTCGGGTCGGTTCGTTTGGTATGAATCAATTATAAGGGGTCAGAGGGGGCATCAGGTGCCCCCTGTGTGCCACTACTGAAGGTGGGCGAACTGTGCCAGCGATGAGGGGCAGATGTGGGAGGGTGACCCGCAGGAGCGGTAGAAGTCTACCATCCGCTCCGCTTCGGGAAGGGTGGGGAACCACTGGGAGCGCCACTCGGTCTGGTTGTAGGGGGTCTGGTAGCGGACTTCGATTCGCATCGGTTGGGTTGTTTGGTATGAATCAATTATAAGGGGTCGGAGGGTGCCAGCGGACCCCCAGTGTGCCAGCGGTCAGACTGTCACAGGACCTCCTTCCCGAACTTGCCACAGAGGTAAAATGCCATACCCTTATCTTTGAGGGTGCAATTTGCAAAGGTCAGAGGAACATAGCGACCGTTAGTTTTAGATGCTTTGGTGCGGATTTGCAGCAGTCCGTTAGGTCCGGTGATAGTGTTGAGTATACTGCCAGAGTCAAATGAACTGCGGATGGTATCACAAATGAAGGTGTAATCCTCTGCCAGTTCCTGATAGTGCTCAGGGTGAGTCTCAGGATTCAGAACCTCAGTACCCACATAATCATTGGCACGGGTGAAACCAACGTAGATGGTCTGAGATAGTTTTTCTCCTACCTTACTATCAGTGAAACTAACACCGTCTTCGATGATTTCAGAGAGGCAGTGCTTCAACTGTGTGACGGCGATAGACTCACCAACTGTGAAAGTCTTAAGTTCACCGTCCACCAAATCTTTCAGGTTGGAACTGTTAGGAATGCCAAGGGCAGTTTCAATCAGTTGCCCACGCGAACCTTTGTTTTTACCGGGTTTGGCAAATGCATCAAAGTTGGTGACCTTGAGTTGAGCGGCGACTTGGAGAGTGTTGAGCATCGGGTGGGTTGCTTATGAATCAATTATAAGGGGTCAGAGGGGGGAAGGTCAACCCCCCGAACCATCAGTGTTGCTTATGCGACCTGAAACCTCCCGTGATTGAAGTTAGCATAGCTGAAGACCTCACGATTGACCAGTTTGAACATACCAAACTCATTGGTCATCACATAACCCTCAGAATCAATACGGTTGCCGTTGATGTATGCTGCGGGACCACTATTGCGGCACAGGAACAAACAATCATCTTTGATTGACTTCACTAGTGCCCACAGTCCAATCAGTTTAGGGTCACAATCAAAGTCCTCAAACGTTTGGGCAATGATAGCATCACCGGCACGAATACAGGCATTCAGTTGTTTCTTAATCTTTGCTGCTTGCTTGTCAGAAACAAACTCTACAGCAAGTGCCATAGCACGGGTAAACTTTACCACTTCCTCAACATCAGCGAAGGACTCCTGATTGTGAAGGATATAAGTATCTGGTTTGACAAACTTTACGCTGTCGGTATCATTCCATATGGCACGGTCAGGCATTGCAACCGCATCACGAATGTCGCTCTCGGCATAATAGCAAGTGTGGGGTGCGATGATAATAGTCTGCCGCACAATCTCAGAAAACTTATAAGTGATGGTGTTCGGAGTATACTCATTAGAACCACCAAACCCGATGAAGTCTCCCTGATAGATTGTCTCTGTACGGGGCAGATACTTAAGACATGCCGCTAGAATCTCAATCAGTGCGGGTTGCTCACCATACAGAGCAAACACATCTTCTTGAGTATAACAGATTTTGATTTTGACTTTGTTGAAGACACTTTTGGTGCCAACAAAGAACTTACCGTTGGCAGGATTCGTGCCCCAAACAATAGCAGGCGCTCCGTCAATCTTTACACTTAGGGTGCCGGGATTCACGAACCAATCCAGAACGGTCAGGTCCCCGGTCAGGATAGAATCTTCGGGGTGTTCGAGGTGGGTGTTTTTCATACTGTTATTATAAGGGGTCAGGAGGGGGTCTGGGGGGAACCTTGTGCCAGTTCCCCGAGTGGCACTCTATGCCAGACGCATACCTGAGAAGAAAGGAATTACGCCGTTTCCAGCATAATTTAGGAACCACTGTCCTTTCTTCTGGAATACACATTCGCCCTTAATCCCGTGAACCTGAAGAATAGCATTCAGGCGGGATTTGGTTGTATTAGACTGCCATCCACCATCAAACAATCGGACGAAATTATCACCAACCTCGGCAATCTTGTTGCCGTGAAGCAATACAACAGCGATGCCATCTGCCTGCACAACGTTAGTATTAGCAGAACGAAAATCAGTGCCGTTGGTGATGGCATCGTTCATCAGGGATTCAATCTTACGCATTTGGTGGGGTTGCTTGGTATGAATCAATTATAAGGGGTCAGGGGGGGCAGCGGAACCCCCTCTGTGCCACTTAGGCAACTGGCACAGCAGTTGCTGATTCTAACAAACCCTGAGCATATTCATCATCATAAATCTCTTTAATCTCATTCACAATTTGCTCTTCAGTATAAGTCTCATACTCACGAACAAGTAAGTCAAAGGCAATAGTTGAAAGTTGGTCTACATCTAAACCCTCTACAATATCAGAAACATAGTTCTCAACGAACTGGGCGAATTGTGCTTTGTTAAGTGTCATTTGGATTTGTTTGGTATGAATGTAGAATAACAGGATTGAAGCAGGAAGTCTAGGGGTCTTGTGTCACCTTATCAACTGTCACATAGTATCATTGAATCTGCTTAAGTTCTGCTTCAATAGCATCAGCAATCTCAGTGTAAATGTGGTCATATTCATCTAATTGATGAAGCACAGTTTCGGCAATCTCACGACTCACAGGGTCGGGATTACCATTCTCATCCATTACAAATACATCCTCATTTGTGTAGATCCAGTAAGCAACAGGAGCATCATTACCCTGTTGTTCAATCAAATGCTCAACGGATTCTTTGAGTTGTTGTAGAGTTCGTGCCATTAGTTGTCTCCGAAGTTGTTAGTGAGAAAGTCGTCAAGTTCAGTCAGGTCAGTATCACTCAACCGAGTGATATATTCTGTGATGATTGTTGCTAATAGGTCGGAATCTTTGAGGCAGGATTCATACAACAACTCTTCACGTTCAGAGTTAAAGTTTGGTGCTACGCTGTAAGTCATTAGTGAGTGTTGAGAACGTGAACGAAATCCAGAGAACAGACACACCAACCGGCATAATCTGTCACCTCTTCAACTAGAGCATCGGCAACGACTTCATCATCATAACCATCATCAACTTCAACCTCAAAGACATTACCAAGCACATCATCTAGAACTGCTTGTTGCTCTTCGGGGGTGAAGTCTAAGTCATCAAAATCAAACTGAACTTCAGTAACTTGGAGAGTGAGGGTTGCCATCATCAATTAGAGGGAAAGTTAGCACAAACAGAATCACACAGAGTTTTTATCAATTCATTCTGTGTATTAACGTATTCATCACCCCAGGTATCCCAAAACAACGATTCAACGATACATTCAATGTCGCTCATAAGTTGTTCACGAGCACTCAACATTTCAAGTTTGGGATTCATTTCCTTAGGGGAGAATTGAAGTAGGAACGAAACACCGAAACCACGATGATTGCGGTACTGATGACACCAATCAAACCCAGGTAGGTTACGGCATCACCAGTGAAATTGTAAGAGTCAGGTGTCATGATTAATTAGCAACTAGGGCGAGGTTAGCAACACGATCTTCAGGAACAAACTCCTGAAGTTTATTAGAAATGAGTTCAAATTGTTGAATCATATTTTGATAATAAGCAGCACCTTGAAGGTCTCCATCATCATACACTCCTTCTTCTACAAGTTGAAGAGCAGAGATAATATCATACAATTCGCCAGATGTGAAAGAAATCGTAGTCATTTCAGTAATCAATGTTAGAGTTGAGGTAGTCATTTAGATTGAACTTTTCTTCATCAAGTTCACGAAGTTCGGGCAGGTCAAATATCTCACCGGGAGCATCAGCAATCTCACTCCAGAGTTC